>ENA-OXET01000073-OXET01000073.1-human-gut-metagenome-genome-assembly--contig:-NODE-73-length-77994-cov-95.413092_pt1 | contig 77994 bp, 104 predicted proteins | sample MGYA00249831_ERZ652256 | MGnify/ENA primary metagenome ERZ652256 (study PRJEB26925, sample SAMN05826983) | human gut metagenome | biome: ENVO:2100002; feature: ENVO:00000062; material: ENVO:00002003... | reverse complement strand
TAACACGTCCATCAACGGTATTTATCTTTTCAACGGTGGATGTTATCTTACCTTCAACAATATCAATCTTTGATTGTGTGAACTTTTCGTTAAGAAAGCTAATATCAGCAGATGCAGGGGAAAATCCGGGGCACACAGTTCCAGTTGCTACGATGAAATTCTCTATTCTAATAACATCACCGACATTAATGCCTATCGTTGGTGCATGAATAAACCATTCGCCTCTATTCCCTTTTACGAATCCGTAGAAATTCCCGTCTCCTTCATAGTACATTTCCCCACTCTTTGCATACGTGGTTAGTCTTTTATCGGAAATTCTATCTTCAGTTGCCGGAACTCCATTTATTAGCATTCTAAATCTATAACAAAAATCAGGTATTTGACCTACACTTATCCTTTTATTTTTAATAGTTAAAATATCTGGAGTATTAGAACCACCCCAAGTGGTTTCACATGCGTATCCGTCTTTTACAACTGGAGTTGAACTATACGGAGGATGAGAAAATAATGTGTCAGAATAATATCTCACTAAATTATCGCCCCCTACGCATATCTGATTAACTTTAGTGGTGACGGATAGTTCGATTTTTCCGTCAACGGCAAGTATCTGTGTGTCGGTGTACTTCCGGTAGTCGTATTCTATATCTTCCGGTGCTTGTGTCCATCCTACCGCCTCAATACCTTCTGATACCATTAAGTCAGTAAAACGGAACTCGCCAACGTTTCCGGAATCGTACATCGTATACGCAATTATGCTATATCCGTCCAAATTGGAAGGGGTTGTAAAGGTGTTTAATATATCTCCGGAAGCTCCTACCGCTTCATTCTCTACGTTTTTACGCCAAAGATCTATAATGTTAGTGTTATTCCACATACAAAAAGCCAAACTGCTATCTTTGTATCCCGCTCCTGCTGCCGGCTTGCCAAGAATGGTGTATCTTCCTGTTATAGTGTATTTTGTGGAAGGTTTAAATCTCGACTTAAATTCTTCCTCACTGTATACAGTTGCGACCCATCCGGTTATATTAAAATAGTTTAACTGTTTATTAGTTGCTGTCTGCATCCGCGATATTGGAAACAAGTTTCTAATACCCGTTCTTACCTCCGTGCGTGACGGTATCCATGCGGCTACACCAATATCACCCTCAGTAATAACAGCCCATTTTACGTATGTTTGAGTTGTTTTCTTTTGTGGTAACTTATAAAAATCAAAATACGACCAATCTTCATTGAATGGAGATATTTTAACTGAAACTATGGTTTCGCTATCTGATTTAGGGAACTCAGCCACATACCCCCCGCCTGCGTTATTATATGCTAAAATTGAACTTGAATCTGCGCATTTATAACACACTGTCAACGTATACGATTTGCCAACAACTAAATGTGTTTCATATCTATAAACACCAAGTTGATACGGATTACCATTTAACACCCTATTGCTATCTGCCAGCAAGTTGTAATTTGCAGTTTTCAAACTCCGTACAGCAAGTTCAATCTTACCGGGTATCGCTGTGATCTCCGTATCTAAATACTCCTTTATCTTTTTGTCAGCTTCATCTACGTAGCTCTTTGCAGCGTTCGCAATAGCGTTCAACGCTCCGTTTCTCCGATCGTAGTATATCGTTTGCGTCTTTGCAAGTTCCGGACGCACCGCAATATCTTCCGGCTGTTGGGCGGAATGGTATCTAAGTTCATTTAAATAATCTTCATAAGCCTTGGTATATTCAGTAACGGATACACCGTATTTGTCAGCGTTATTTTTTATCTGCAAAAACTCTGCCTGTATACGCTTTCCTTCATCAATCAAAGCTGGCTTTTCAGTAGGAGATATAAAACCATCGTCAGCCCATTTATTAAGCCGATCTTTCGCCTCCTGCGCCGTCTGTTGTGCTCTCTCCGCCTCTGTTGCTGCGTTGGCTGCATCTTGCTTCGCTTGGTTTACTTCATCCTCAACTGACTTGCCGTTTCTCAGCAAGAATATACCACGAAGAAAAGCGTTATCGCAATACAAGCCGCTACCGGATGGCTGTTGTCCTTCCGGAAACGCAGAGTCCTGTATGTTACTTAAATCGCCAAGACGTGTCCTATTCGTACCGGATAACGATTTTGTTTTAACTCCGTTCAATATTTCTATGTACGGGTGTCCGCTTTCCTGCGCTGTGATATAGATTAAAGCCTGCCGTTCGGGGTTCTTCGTATTTCCCATCTGAACGACTTCATCACCGACAGCCGGAACAACACCGTTGAACTCCGCTTTATCTGCAAAGAAAGAAGCCCCGTCAACCGCTTTAACTTCCACCCAATAGAATTTAACTAAGCTATTGTTTGGTGCGCTTCCTGCCGCTTTCTTTTGCTTTACTGTAACCTTACCATCACCGTGACCGGAATCACCAGTTATTGTTATAGCAAAGTTGTGTATACCTTGCTCTGATTTAATAGCCGGAATAACATTATCACCGTTTTGCAGCAACGCGCCTACACCCTCTACCGGACTGTCATTTGAATCAAGTCCGGCAGCAAAAGCCATCATACCGGGATAACCACCCTCTAAAGTCAAGGTAAAGGAAGGTATTTCAATTGGGGTTGGGCTCGACTCGGAAAATTTATAGAATGCAAAACCGGAATTACCAGTATCATTCAAGTTAAAGCTAATAGAGTCGGGTGTAACATCAATCAAGCTGCTATCAAAAGCATCACCGGAATAGTCATATTTTGCAAACTGAGTAAAGTCAAAAGCCAGCCCCGCACCTTGATAGCCTGCAAACGTCTGACACCGGACTAAATCTCCCTCTTGAAAAGTGGGAAATTCTTCACCAGTGGTTAGCTTGTATTGCGTCCCCACTTCTTCAACGGCTGACAATTTACCGTTTGACTGAGATACGACAATAGCACCGTTGACGCTACGAATTTTCTGAATCAGCAACTCAAAGATGTTCATAGTTTGACGGACTGTCAGATTATCGCACTCAATATGCCAGTTACCGTTTTCCAACCATATTTTGAAGCCCTCACCCAAGAAGCCCGGAACGAACGTTTCGGACGAAAGGAACTCGTAAATAATAGCTGAGAGGTACTGCAACTGTCCTTCTTTCGTTATCTTTCCGGTATGACTGCCATTTTTTAAACCTGTATATACGTCGCTGCGCAACATAGAGTCACCCCTTGCAGTTAAATCGGCTACATTGGCATTACCCATTCCGTCAATTGTTGCGGAAGTCTTGTTAACAGTTAAGGAACCAGTTTCCACAGTTTTAAACGTAGCACCTTTTCCTGTGACGTTGTTCAACGTTGCATCATTCCCCTGTATGTCCTTTAACTTAGCGTTCCCGTACCTGTCTACGCTTGCAGGATACTCACCGCTTGCATTCGGTGTACCGATATTCACGCCTCCACGAAGGGATAAAAGGAACTCCGTTACATCTTCGTGGTTCTTAGAGATGTATCCCTCCAACATGCGGTAAAGGTTGAATTTGCGTGCCTCACCCGCACCCATATCTACGGCAATGGTGGTATTTTCGTCAATCAAGTCAATCGGTGAAAGTTCACGGATCAATTTACCTTTGATAACTGGCTCTGTTTCCCGATACTCTTTGTAATACAGCCCTACGGTATCGGGTGAGAACATTATAGGTGTATCAATGTTCGCTAATAGGGCATTATAAAAAGACGCTTTATCTCGTCTATTGAAAGAAGGTAGTTTTTGAATGATCGAATCTGTCTCAAACTGACAGTCAACAGCCGCCAAATATAATTGTTCCTGCCAATCAACATCAAACTCGAAGTTGAGGGCGTTGTAATATTCGCCATCGTGCGAAATTCGGATATAGTCAGATAGGCGAATAAGTCGCATAGCGTCACAAATAAACTCCGGTGCAACGAATGTAAAGGCGTACACCTTCGTAGACGTTTGCAGTTCCAAAAACTTGTATCCGGCACGTTTGGTTAGCTCTTCTTCAAACTCGTATTTAGGTTTGCAGATCGTTGCAGGAACATACATCTGATACCGGAAGTCATTGTTCGCACCCGTTGTAATAAAGCCACCCGGATATGCGATCTTTTCATCGTTCCAATACTCAATCAACAGATATTTGCTACTTGTTTCGATACCGGGAATAACACAAAAAGGAGTTGAAATATAAACCTGTGTTCCGATTGAAAACTCCGCCCGATATGTACCCTGTGGCAAAGCCTCACGAAACGAGTTCTTACCGGGTGACACGTACAGAACGCTGCCATGTTCGGGCATGTCGTCACGACTAACATACGCACCTGTTTTAATGCCCTCTCCGGTTTCTTGGTTTACCGCTACAATCTCAATAGAATCGGGCTGAACCTCTCCTACATTTACATCGGTAAACTGGAAAGGTATAAGCGTATTTGCGCTTGCGGGGATAGCATAATTCTTCCCGAAAGCGTACCATTTTTCGTATGTGGCTTTAGATTCTTTCTTCCTAAACGCCAAAGGACTAAAGTTGTTATGTACTTCCATTTTGATTAAAAAATTGATTATAGGCACAAAGATAGCAATTTAAAAGAAAACACCCCCTATCATAAGGGGGTGTAAGATAAAGATACGGTTATTTGGCGAGTTGTTAGATCCTCAGTCATAGTTATCGGTTTCCCGTTGCCTATATCCGTTGTTATCAGTTGCACGGGGTTTGGTGTGGTGTCGTATGTGAAAGATAAATCTTGCGTCATACTCCGCTTTATTCCTCTCACTCTTATCGTCTGATCGCCTCCGTGCTCAATCTCTAAGGCTGGCATATCGTACATGTAGTATTTAACGAGGTGAAGGAACGACATGTAGCCGTTTTGGGGGTTTACGGTGTACTTCTTATTGTTCTTGTCTACCAAATTGAACGCAACAAACGGTAGTTTCCATTTACCGCCTATCTGCGTAGCTCCCAACAGCGCAAAACCATCCTGTGAAAAGTCACCCGGAGACAGTAGCATATAATCTACATCGGACGAAAAGTTAGATACCCTTACTTCTTCTTTCTTTCCCTCCTGCACGTAGTTTGATTTCACATCAATAGGAAAACCCGCAAACGTATTTGTTGTATCGTCCATCCAAGAAAATTCAAAGCGTGAAGGCAGATCGGTTTTATCATATTTGACCGTGTTAGTTTTCCACGTCATTAACTGACCCGATTTTGCATATCTAAGCTTTGTTAAGTCTATTCCGACCGTTCCGCTACCGGTATAACTTCCGCCATTCATGAAATAGGAGATATGTTCTATCCGGAACTTATCGCCATCTATAAACCAATATAGCTTCATCGTGTCACGCAACATCTTCATTATATCGCTGAGGGTTGTTTCCGCCTTCTTTGCCGGACGGTCATACTCACCCTTTAGGATGTTGCTTTTTTGCGTGATGAATACCTTAAAAGGTGCTCCGGAAATAGGGTTATTGGCAGCATACAAAAACTTACTGTATTCCTCCGTAGCTTCGTGCGTCAAAGTGGGATCAATTTGCTTAATAAGCGCCCTAATAGCGTCTTGTATGGCGAACGAGTCCCTTAAAACATACTCCTTTCTCGCTCTTTCCTCCAATGGCGCATAGGACAAATCAAACTCGAACCAAATCGACATATTCCCCCATCGTGAACGGCATACCGGATACAGCTTTCCTGCACCCGCCACAGCCGGAACGAAGTTATCGGTAAAATACTTGCCTTCATCATTTACACCGTACTCTGTCGGCTCGTTCTGAACCTTCGTAGACGTATAAAAGTAGTTCCCCTTTAATGGTGCGGCATACATGTAGTTGCTATTGGTAGGGTAAACGTCCTCTGATGATAGTTTCCCGGTAGGTTTACCGTCCAACTCCGGAAGGTTAAGCAACATTCTTTGAAATAGCTTCTGCAAAAGAACAGTGTTTCCGCCAAACTTTTGAGGAAGTGTCGGATCATCTACTATTCTTGTGAATGTTATTTCAGAAACGTCTATGTAGTAGTAACTTTTATCGCTCCAATTGATTTTATCTGATCGGTACAATATAGTTCCCTCTTTGTTTTCCAAGTGAAGGAAACCGATATTTAGACCTTCGCTTAGAGTCCATTTTATTGAGAAATTGCCATCCAATTTAGTGTACGTTCCATTCGTTCCGTAGTACTTCCCGTTAAAGAACTGATAAGGCACTGCCTTTACTTCTATTTCGTTGTATGCAGCGAAGAAGGCAAAGAAATTCTTATCCGTTAGCTCCTTGTTATCCGTTACAACGTTGAAAACCTCAGTTTCGTAGTGAGTACCCGCAAGATAGTTGGATATTGTAGATGCACCCGCAATATAAACTTGCACAATCGGACGCTTGGATACCCCTATTTGAGACAATGCGGGTGCAAGCTTGATAAGATCGTATTTGTTCTCAATACCCTTCATTATATCGGTATATTCATCTCGTGGGCTTATCTTGACTTTGCACGTCCGGTTATCGCTGTCTATCTCACAATCTGTCTTACTGAAATAGCCCTCAAATATTACTTGATACTGCGTTGGTAGCTGCCCTTTATCCTTCTGCTCTATCTGCAAGTACAAAATATCCTCAATACTCGCATTTTTAACAAGAAGGTAGTCCGCCCCGATCAGCGTTAAACTCCCCTCTATCGACTCTCTGAAAAACTCCTGTTGATTCTCTTTGCCAAACTTCCGTTTTAGCTCTGAATAGTGGGGATGTATTTCTACACCCCCCAATTTAAACCGCAAATCTTTAACGTTCATTATGATTTAATTATTCGTTTAATATTTCCCCTTACTTCAATTATCGTGCCGTCTGCACCTGTGATGTACTTAACACGCCCCTGCTCTTTGATTGATTTCAGATCTTTTTCGACCTTAGACAGATCAACCGTTGAACCTTGCATTATATTCGTTACTTCATCACTACCGGAATAGGCGTTTAAGTATTTCTGTTCAAAAGTACCTTTATTTAGCGAATTAATCAAGTCCGGAACGAGTTTCTTATACTTCTGAGATGAACGTTTGTTCACTACTGCGAAGTATTCACCACGTTCTACCCGTCTACGCTTACCATCCTTAGTCGTACCTAAATCTACATCGTTTCCGGATGCGTGCGAACCTCCGTAATCAATCATTTCTACCGTACCGTCACCGTATTCCTCCGTGTCCTGCGAGGCTTTAGATAGCTGTGAGGCTTTTATCTTAGCAAAAGCAAATGATCCCCACATCAACGCAATAGCCGGGATCGCTGCCAAACCTAAATCTTTCCATAGGTTAGCGGTTGCTGTTACCAAAGAACTTGCCTGCATAAGTGTATCTATGCGTTCTTGCTGCTTCTGCGCCTTCTTCTTATCCCTCAGTGCTTTTTCCTGCTGTTTGCGTGCAAAATCAAGCTCTTTTTGTGCGGTTGCTACGTTGTTGGCGTATCCGTTCGCCCTCGCTTGTATCTCAGCGTCCAAAACCTTTTGTCGGGCTGAAACTTCTTTCTCTGCTGCCTGTACCGCAACTTCTGCCGCCTCTACCCTTGCCTGCGCAACACTCTTTAGGTTTTCTATGGCGAACTCCGAAGCCTCTAATATGGAGTCTTTAAACTGTTCTGCACGCTCTGCGCCTGACTTACCATCTTTTGCGCTAAAGGCGTCACCGAAAACAAGATCAAACAGATTGCCAAATACGCCTTGATTGCTGTCCCATCCGGAAGTATCACGCTTAATTGCATTGTCTATTCCCTTAATGGTATCCTCTACCGTCTTTACGTTGTATCCCGTGATTTGCTCTCCGTACTGCCTTGTTAACTCTAATATTTGCTCCCACTTTTCACGCTCTAATTTCAACCGGAAACGGCTCTGTTCTTTCTCCGAACGTTGCACGATATTAAAGGCGGCACTCTCCGCCTGCTGCTGCTGATTAAGTCGGAACACCGACCGATCAATTATACGTTTGTCTTGATTTTCCGTGAAATCCTTTTGCAGTTGGATAGATGCAAGCTGATACGACCTTTGCAGAATAAGCAAACGTTCATTCTTCACCTGTTCGCTATCGGTTGACTGTTTAATACGCAATTCGTCCTGCGCTCTTTCGTTTTCGAGTAGCTGCACTTGAATTAATAGTTCGTCAGCCGTGCCACGTCTAACAGCTTTTAGGCGTTCACTCAATCGGTCATGCGTGATTTGCAAGTCCTCTACCCGCCAATCGTTTTGCAGTTTCTCCAAATCTCTACGCAATTTTGCTTCGATATTGTATACGGTATCAGCATACAACTGCGTAGCTCTTTGTTTCTCCGTTGTGCTCTCCTTTAGCTTTTTCAGTTCGTCAGCCGTTGCCTTTTTACGTTCTTCCTGCTCTTTCAAACGTGAATCAATAATAAGAGCTATACGGCTATTTTCATACTCAGCTTGTAGATCAAAGTCCTTCTTTGTCCTTTCATTCGTCTTACCTCCTTTGTCCCCTGCAAGAAGATCGGGAATAACCACCTTTTTAGCAAGTTCCTCACTTGACTTATTGATAACTGCTATTTGTTCGTCATAGCTCTTTGCCTCCTTTTTGGCGGTATTCCATGCGGACGCCTGCCCTTGTAAAGCCGCTTCCAAAGCCACCGCACCAATACCGATACCCTTAGACGAACGTTTAAGTTCTTCGATCTCCTTTTGTTGCTTTTGGTAAGTCTTTATACCTTCCTCTAATACTTGGTTCTTCTTTTCCTCGAGGTCAATAACTTCCTTGGCGTTCTTTTGTATCCTTTCCTCGTAGGCACGTGCCATTGCTACCGATAGAATGTGTTTTGCAAGTTCCTTATACTCCTTTGATGCGTTTCCTGTCATAATAGCTTCATCAGAGAGGTTTTTAAGGTACTCCGGATACTCTTTCTTTAGTTCCTTAACAGCCTTTAAGCGCTCGTTTTGGCTGCGTGTGGAATCGGTAGCAGCTTTATACAAGATGTTCAGTCTCACAGACTCGTTTACGGCACTCTTTCCAGCCTCTAACATAGCGTCTTTCAAGTCGGTAGTAGATCGCTTCAACTGATCTACTGTTGTTTTACCTTTGAATAGGCTACCTATCCAGTTGATTATATCCTTACCCCAAATAGAAAAGGCGGTCAATATCAACACCATCACGGTATTAAACGAGAACAGAGATTTAACCAGTTTCCCGGTTATACTTACCTGCGCTTCCCCTGCCTTCGCTGCCGCCTCGTTCGCTGCACGCAGCTTCTGTATTTCGTCTATAACCATCGGGATGTTATTAGAAATAGCAAGGAAGAACGTGTTTGCGCTGATCGCCAAAGAAGGAAGTTCACGTGCCACCTGTGACACAGAGAAGCCCAAACCATCGAACGCCTGTTTGTAGTTACCTACGCTTAACGTGTGCTTTCCCGTGCTCTTTTGATACTTATCCATCGCTGCGTAAATCTCCGCAGTCTCTTTAACAAGCTTCTTCCCCGCCTCCGTATTCTCCAAATAAGCCTGCGAAAGATTGTTCATCTTTATTTTGTTTAGCTCGTATTGTGCCGACAAAGCGTTATAGCTTCCGGCCATACTATTAGCTAACTTAGCTTGCAGTTTATTCAGATAGTTTTGATCGGCTGTCTGTTTCTTTAAGACTGCGATTTCCTGCGCTGTCTCTGTAAGTGCCAATTTCAATTGTATCTCAGCGTTCGCCAATGATCGCACTTGTTTTTCGTAGGCGTCTATCTTTTTGCGCCCTTCCTCCGTTGCGCCTCCACCTTCTGAAATAGGCTTTTGCAGACCTTTTGCGCCTTCCTCGATACGCTTTAACATAGCGTCATATATCTTTTGCAGTCCTTCCAACTGCGTAATAGCGTCCTTTATACTGCTGTCAGGCTGTATAAGATCGCTATACTTTATTCCCTTTACTTCGTTCGCCATTTGATTTAAATTTATTTGTTCTTACTCCTTTTTGCCTGTCTCTTAATCATTTCGAAAGCGGTGTAAAACTCAGACACCGACATTTCACGTGCATTTATGTGCATATTCTGCGTGATAACTAAGCACATTTCTTGAAACTCCTTGTCCGTCTTTATCTCGACCGAATCAGTACCGTAGAATATTCGAGGCGGGAAGAAGGTTAGTAACTTATCCTCTATTTCCTTCACCGCCTCACTGTTATCTACGTTGTTCACAAGTTTGTCTAACTTTGCTTTTATCATCGATAGTTTAATATCGTAATACTCTTTAATCAGAGGATCGTCCGCCATCCGTGGGAAGTATACCGATACTTCCGCCTCTATTTTTTTTTTGACCTTCTGAAACGGTTCAGAAAGTTCGTTAATAGTTGCATCGCTGAGACTGTCAAATATCGCCTTTAGATCAGAGTCGGACGCATTAACCGGATATTCCACGCCATCGACCGACTTAACGAAGGCGGCAAAAGCCATCATTCCGGGATGTACGCCATTCGCTGCCATGTTAAAACACTGCCTTAGATTCATTAGCTCGTTATACGTATGTTCCGGCTGTGTCCTGCAATAGACAATAGCACGTTGCAAATGCGTATCGAGTTCCTCAATAGTGCTACCGACTCCCGACTCAATCAGCATAAGACGGTTAAACTTCTGATAACGAACGATAGGCATTTCATCAATGCCTTCGTATACCGTTACCGTGTGATTCCCTACCTTAATCGTGTTCATTCGTCACCTCCTTATCTGCCTGCTCGTATAATATGGCAAACGTTTCTTCGTCAACTGAGTAAGCAATTTTTTCTCCAAGAACGATAAAATCGTTATCAAACACCCGAAAAGCGCTGCCGTTTATTCGTGCCATCATTACGCCATTCATTGCGGAAAGTAGTTCAAAACTTGGCAATATTTGCGATAATTCGTGAACATCACCGTTAAACTTGACCGCCCTCACGATCTCGAAAGGTGGTATAACTGATACATAATTTCTAATCTCCATAATCATTAAATTAAAATTCTACAAATAGGTGTTGCAAAGATCGGTGTAAGGATGAAAATAGGGCTTAGCGTTCCGATCGACACAATCACCGAACAAATTACACACGCCCAAAACGATAGGCAGAAATCGCAGTTGGTTAGCTCGTTAATCAGTGATCTATCACCATACCACCGGAACACCTTAGATAACCAAGAATCACCAAACACTGACATCCGTTCAATTACACCCGTCTTTCGGGCAAAGTTAACACAAAATGCCGCTACAAACGAAACAAGTAGCACGCAAGAAAGAAAATAGTTGTAAATCTCCATAATTCAAATATTAGTTTGTACAAAAGTATGAATAAAAAGCAATTTTGCAAAGATATTGATTATTAAAACGTTAGTCTCAGAGGCCCAGGAGGCGGATAAAAACGAAATGTTTATAAATAAGAAAAGGAGTCCGAAGACTCCTAACCTACATGCTTTCTGTATAAAGCGAACGCTTCCACGATTTCCGGCATAACTTTAAGTGATCCAACGATAAGCCGTCTTTTAATCATAGACGAAATAATGATAATCTTGTCTTCTTCACACCGAATATATCCCATCTTATCAGCCCACGTTATAAAATCAAGCATTTCATGTTCAAACAACAAAGAGCCTAAAGGAAGGTATATTTTGCAGTCAATAGGCAGATCGTAGCTGCTATCCTTGCTTTTCTCGCAAATATCTAAAAGTATCTTTAGTTTCTCCCTTTCATCGTGATCTATCATATTGGCTATATATTCGCCCACCTTTTCGGAGTTACTCACATCTTTGCGGAATTCCTCCCAGTCCTTTGTATTATTCATTTTCACCTCTGTGTAAGTATACGTACAACAATGAAGGATGAACGGTTATATCGCTTCCATTCACCCGGATAAGGTCTGTTCTTGACACATATCTTTGAATCATATAAGAACCTCCAAAAAGAGAATTTTCCTCAGTGGCGGTAGACAAAAAGCCACGGGATAAACACCAGTCTATAAATTGCTGTGAGAAGATAATGCAAGAACCTGATAGCATATATTCGCATTTGCTCAACGTAGACATAATTTCTTTGCCATCTGCTTCGTTTTCTCTGATAAGTTGAGTAATTGTATTGTCTATCTGTCTTTTTGCCTCTAAGAGGCTATCAATAGCTTTCTTGTTCATAAGTCAACACATTTAAATTAATACTTTAACTTTTAAAACTCTATAACATTTCGTTTGAATTTCTACTTTACTTTCTTGAACACTAAACAGTCTAACGTTTGATTGTTCACACATGCGTACACCTTGCACATTCCTTCTAAATCTCCCTTTCGGAAGTCGCATCCGTTGCATGAAATTGTATCCCGTGGTATTGCTTGAACTTTGATTTTATTCCCTGTGATCGGGTGTACTACTTCGAACACCTCAAAATCTCTCACTTTCTTTTGCTTCATTCTGATACCTCCGCTAATGGTTTATAATATACATCGTCTTGATTTGTATCTCTGAGGCAATCTACGCATTTGTTTTTTGAACAACAATCTCCCGTATGGTATATCCAGTTGTTGAACGTACATCGTCCGCAACTGCTATTGTTAAATTCATCTATAATATAGTCCTCTACCACCATCGAAAGGATAAACTTTCCCGGCTCTCCGAATTTCGGTATTTTCAGTAGATCACCTACGTTGTATTCCTCGCCCTCTTTGTATGTCTCAAAATGTCTAAAATAAAAATTTCCTGCGGTGCAATTCATTTGAATACATGCGTCCCATGGTGCATTTTGAAACCAACACGAATAACAACATTCAACGCAATGTTTGTTATCCGGTTTTTCTACGAGCAAATATATCCCCTCTCTCGTCTTTAGTATATCACCCTCCTTGTATTCATCACCTATTTTAAAGTCAATCACTTCTTTCATAATAATTCTCCTTTCTCGTTACTACGCATTCTCTCCCTTTTTACTTCTTGGAAACTTACACTATCTTTTGTTTCACGCTCCGTTAAATTGCATTTGACGTGATTACAAAGGCCTAAACCCATTTCCCCAAAGAAGCAACAATCACACATATTTTCTCTTTTGTCCTCAACACACCTTACTGTAACCTTATCACCTTTGGGGGTTAATACCTCCATTTCCTCGCCTACCTTTAGGTCAATCGGAATCATTGATAAATCTAATTTCTTCATAACTTCACTTGTTTATACGTTTGACATTTTCCCGTAGACATGTCGACACATCGCATAAGTGGACATATCTTCCTAAACTCCTTTTGTCTGAATAAGCACTCCCGACATGATATTACATTGTTTCCTTCCATTGCTTGAACTCTGATAACTTCGCCTGTTATCGGGTGATCTATCGTGAAGATATCATATAGTTCTACTCTTTTAAATTTCTCCATTTCTCACCCTCCTAAAAGTTAATTGACTTCCTCTGTTAAGGCAGTTTATTTGCATACACAAGTCTTTTAATTCTCCTTTAAAAAATGCGCAATTCTTACAACCGCTACCGTCTTTCGATAATACCGCCTCTACCTTCCGGTCTATTCCCTTTCCCGGAACTTCTGCAAAAAATACTTCCTCCTCTTTCGGTACGAACCTATCTCTATCCGACAAAGATATTCTATTCATTTTCAACCTCCTTAGTTCTCTTTCTTTCTATTAGTTTAAACATAACATTATCTTTACGGTTAAGTTTAGAGCAACTCACAAAATCACCGCAATCACCTCCTACCTTTGTTGCATCATTGAAAGCACATGACTCACATCTCCCGTTTTCGTCCGGTATAGTTTCCGCTACCGTGGTATATATATCTCCTATTACGGTTATAATCTCACCAACCTTTGGTTTTAATATCCTATTTCTTATATCTACTTTCAACATATATTTTAATATTGTGCCGGGATATTATCCCGGCTGTTATTGTTATACTGATTTCAAACCGTTGTGCGAAATGATTTCTTTTAAGTCTCTGTAACGGATAGATGATTTTTTAAGTCTCTGTCTTAGCTTCTTTATCTTCTCGTTCAAAGACTCTCTAATTTTACGAGTTTCTTGCAGGAGTGAAGTGTTTGCCATCTCCAAGTATTTTTTATCTCTCAATACTTCTAATACCTCAGCCTGCAACTCCTTGTTTCTTGAAAGCAATTTATCATACTTCTTTTTTAAATCTGAATATCCTACTATCGCATCCGCTTCTCTGCAAATGGAATCTAACGTACTTTCTACCCTTTTCGCATTAACCGATTTAAGCTTTTTGTTTTCCTTCTTTAGACGCTCTACTGCTAGTTCTGTCTTTTTCATTTCGCCACGAAGCCATGCATTTTCTTCATACCTACCTTCTGAAATTTCCTCCACCATCTTTAATTCCTCGTTCTTATCTGCAAGTTTGCAAATAAGGCTTTTTTCACTTTGCATCAAAGATTGGTTTTTATCAGAAAGTTTTGCTATTTGATTTCTTAAATCACGATCTAAAAGTTCTCTTTGCCGTGAAAGCTCGTTTATTTCCCCTATTAGTTCATCCCTCTTTATATCCTTACATAAGAACTTATTTTTCAAGTCGCTAAAGTTTGCACACCCTGTTGCTGCTAACAACTCTTTTCTTTTTGATATTTGCTCCTTATACATCTTTTCGTAAGAAACCCCAAGTTCAAACTTGCTTATTACTTCGTTCACGTTCGAACACCCTGTTCGTTTTAAAAGCTCCTGTATCGCAACCGTATTCCTTCGGGCTTTTTCTAACACGCTTGCTATGGTAGGCACTTCCATCTTATCCTCTTCTACCTTCTTTAAAGAATCGGGTATACCGTTAAACACCGCATTACTTGCGTGAATGTCTCCGGCTTTAGGTGGCTGAAACACAGATGTACCATATACCGAGCGAACACACACATCATCAAAAACTCTTTTTACTACTTCGTTGTTAGAGTCAATTAAAGCATGTATCAATCTTTTAGATACATCTTCCGAAAGTTTTGAAATACCTTCTATTCTTTCCAGTTCCTTAACTCTCTTTTCTAAATTCTCATTTTTTTCTTTGTTAAACATACCTTTAAAATTTGTGTGGTTTCCCACGGTTATTATATCACTTTTAAATCTCTCAAAATATACGTGGCTCTTTCGTTGCCGTTTTCGGCTGCTTTAACCAAAACTTCATAATATGATAGTTTGTTTCCTCCGTAAATGCCTGCACTACGCAATAGGGATAATATTTTAGAGTGGCTTATCTTTTGTCCTTTATAAATGTAAGTAGTCATATTTTTAATTTTTATGTGGGGGTAATACCCCCACTTGTTAATAATTAAAGTTATTCGTTTATTCCGATCGCTTTTCTTATAAAATCACATGCTTCATCATGCGAAAAGTCTAACTTTCTTTTTATAACTTCTATCATTGTATCAACTTGTTCTTTGGTATCCATGTTTCCCTTAACAAATTCCATCATAATAAATTTTTCAACTGTTCTCTGAATGAATAATTCTTTTGTCATAATCTTGTTATTTAATTGTTGCTACTTTGTCATTCATCGAAAGATTTAGGCTTTATAGCTTCATTTAATCGGATACCGAACCTTCATTTAACCCTTCGTAGATACCGTTGCTTATTTTCTACTCTTATGAATTTAATCTTTCAACAATCTTTTTGCGTCTTGGTTAGATTGTGGGGTCTTTCGTTGTTTGACATTGCAAATATAAGGAGTTTATTTAATATTGCAAGCGAAACTTTAAGTTTTAACATGTATTTAACACAAAAAAGGGGGAAACTCCCCCTTTAATAACACCCTTCTTCGCAATGAATATCACACTCAAACCGCAAACACGCATAGGGATAAACGTAGTATTGATTATCCGTCTTTTGAATAGAAAACTCCTTGTATACGTTGTTGGCGTCGTGGAATATCTTTCTCACCTGTATATCACCGGATGGCAGATAAAGCTCATGCGTTAAGGCTCTTAGTATTTCGGACTTTACAAACTCCACGTTGTAGTATTCCGCACCCGGGATTTTACGGGTATCGAACCAAAAGATAATGCTAACCGTCCCCCTCAGATCGCCAAAGCCAGACAAAGAGTCTCCCCCTTCATAATCTTGTGAGTCGTGCATATAGAAAAAACAAACGTTGCCCCGCTTATCGTCCGGCTCTAAGCGCAAATAATCATTTCCCTTAAAATACACTGATGGGGTAACAAATTTCCCCCTCTCGTTTCTCTCTACCAATTTAACCACGTTCCCGAAAGCGAAATTAAGCCATTTAAGCGATTTTGTTAGGCTTACCTGTACATCGGCTATCGTTTTATCGAAAAGTGTCGAATTTGGTCTAATTATAGCCCTATCGTTCATTTAATATCTCCTTTACTCTGTTATATGCTTCGTCCTTCACATAATCGTTAATAAACTCAGCAAGTGAATCATTTGTTAACCCGAAAATTTCAGCACCGTATTTTTTGATAAGCCAATTAGTTTTTTCATCTGAGGCTTTTATGTAAAACCGATCTTCTGCTGTCTCAACATAAAAAGAGTCGTAAAACTCTCCTGTGTCTTTTAGTGTCACCCGGTCGTACGGTTGCCTCTTTTCTATTTTGACCTTTATAGTTAAGGGTCGGTAGGGTTGGTATTCATCTATACGAACGCCCAAACGGTTAACACCCTTTGCGTATAGCTGATCCTGTGCGTTCATGTCAATAAGTATATTATCATTGTCACGCACAATCTTTTTTGCTATTTCTCCGGTGTCGAGTTCCTCACCTACCTTTTTAAACTTATCTATTAGACCGCTTATCATGTTGCTTTAAATCTTATCCCGTTGTTCCGGCAAGAAAGGCATATTCTATCCATCCCTTTTGTATCAATAGAAAGAGCCTCAAAAGCCTTCTTTAGTTCGTATCCGATACCCTGCGCACGCCCTTGTGAATTTCCGTCAACTTCGTACAATAGTGTTTCACGGTCGATATTCAATTGGTTGGCATTTTGCCGGACGTTCGGATTTAATGCAAGCTCTCGCAGCACATAAGAAGCCATTTGCAGAGAAACGGCATGCGTGAAGGCATACTTAGACTGAATGATAAAGTCAGTTATATCACATCCTACCGACAATTGAACATTTAAACCGTAGCAGATTGCAGACGTATACATGTTCATTTCTATATTCCACATCTTTACGCCATCTTCCGACTGCGTAGAGTCAACTCTATACGGTGAAACTCTGATATACTTTGTTAGCTCTCTCCACGCCTGCACGCTTCCGATATTACAAGTACCGCACGGGTCACGTGAAAAGTCCTTAGAGACGTTTATAGCATACATCCCCAACGGCAATTCTTTTTGATCGTAACACAAGTACCACAAGCCACCGGGTGAAGTTTCCTCAGACATATAAGGGAGTAACACATCGTTACCGACATCAAACCATTGATAAGAACCATTTTTAGTATAATTCAAATCGAACGTCTTAATCGGGTCTACCTGTGAGGTGTGCATAAGGTAAAGTTTTACCTTTCCCGGCTTGTTAAACTGCAAACCTATCTTTTCGATCTTGGTTGTTACCCCCATAGAACGGACTGGCAATATTTCATATCCTACAATGCTATCGGTAGGGTCAATCTCGTTATTTATCTTCCCCGAACCATCGAAGAAGTTTGTACGCTCTAAAAGCGTCTTTGTTTCCCCTGCAATCAACTTTTCATTAATGAAGCGAGTAACGGTATTGGTGATCGCTCTTTCGTTCAATTCACGCAAATAATCGCTTAGTGGGTTGTACCGTTTCCAGTTATCACCCTCTGAAGGCTCTACACCAACATTCTCTGTTATTGCCTCCCATACGTCCGGACGAAGCGTTAACACGTCCTTGCCGTAAACTACCTTGTCACCCGGCTTATAAGTGTCAGTATCCCGATACTCCGGATAACGTAAATAGTAATCAAGTGGCATAATAGATTCAATGTTTCTTAGCGTCACAAGCGGGTGAACGTCTTGAAACATAACACCACTATCGGACACCGTTAAACTTTCGTCTATCTTAGCGTCTCTATCGTACGACTGCCGCCATCCTACGAGCGTGGCAAGTTCTTTTTGTATATCCTTTAATCTGTACATGGTTATAAATTAAAAAAGGGAAGGGATTTTGTCCCCCTCCCTTTGTTAATACTTAGTTTACTTTCTCGTTACTATCCACCAACAGCTTTTGTTGGTACAGGTGCGCTATCAGAGTTCTTCGCCTCAACATTAAGATTTGCAGCCTGCGCATTGACTTTAACATCAACTACGCCACCAGTAGCCGAAACAGCTGTACCTTTGACTTTATCCAAATCTACTTTCAAAGCAGATTCAGCAACCGGACTACCTCCGATTTTAGAAAGGTTAACCGATAATTCGCCAGCCGGAGAACCTCCACCGATTTGAGACGCATTCGTGATGTAAACGGGAGTACCTCCAAATTCTGAATTTTCTTTGTTTACTTCGATCTTCATAATCGGGTTAGCGATTGTTGCAGGATCAGAGTTAAACGCTACTACGAAAGCAATATCAACTGAGAAACCGTAGAAATGTTTAACGTCACAAGTCATATCGGCAGTAGCTTCGCCTGCGATAGCTGACTGATCGCCCACTTCTTCGTAGTAGTGTGTTCCAACCTCTTTACCGAAATAAGGAAGAACAACCTTTCCAAATTCATGTGTGCCCGACTTAGTGTTGTTGTAGGCTGCACGGTCTACACGGGTCAACAAACCAACGTTACCCGACTCAACAGCATACATCTGAGCGAAGTTTTCCGACTCTAAAGTCATGTTGTTGGTGAAATGGAACACTTTGTTTGCATACTCCAACTGTTTGTTAACGTCATTGTACAAACCGTGCTGTTCCAGTTTACGCAACATTGAGTCTACGCCAGTGTCGCCAATGATATGAAGTTGACCGGAATAGTCGTTTGCACGGAACATCGGGTGCAAGTCGCTGAGGATGTCGTTGCGCTGAGTGAATTTCACTTGCACATCGTTACCCGTTTTTGTGTAATACAGCAAGTTTCCGAATACCTGTGTTTTGTTTGCCTCCAAAGCCGCAATAGCGTCCTTATCAACGGTATCCATGAACTTACGGATGTGCTTTTGTAGCTTTCTGTTCCAGTCCTGTTTGTAATCGATTTCGTTGTTTGAATACATGTTCGGTGTCATAGTGAAACCGAAAGCATAGGTCTTCCAAGTTACACCGATCAAACGAGAAGTATTCTCCGCATCTGCAATAACGCATGTGCGAGCGTTTGACACTGTTACGTTTTTATCGTAATCAATTACGGGAATCTTAATATCTCTTCCCATTGAGGCGAACGCTCTACGCTTAGTTTCATCGGAAAGCATTGAGTCCATCGCATTTGTTTGAGACAAAAAGAAGTCATACGCACCCCATTCGGTCATGCGAGCCATGTTTTTGTCAATGTTAGGGTTCTTTAATCTAAACTCCTGTGTTCTTGTAGCAATTAACGACATAAATCTATTGTTTTAAAGTTTATATTGTGAGGGGTTTAACCCCCTCTTTAGTTATTCTGTTGGCAAATCTGCGATCTTGTTTTCAACCCAAATTTTATCAAGCTCCGTTTGATACTCTTCCGACTCGCTTGTATAACCTTTCTTAGCTAAATACTCCTGCGCAACCTTGTTTGCCTCTACTTTGGTTTTGCAACCGCTTAAATCAAGCAAGCTACCGTTACCCTGTCCGCCTCCGGAACTTCCAGCACCGCCAGCCTGTCTACCTTTGTCAAGCACACCGAACTGCTCGAACTGTTGAGACAGAAGTTCTGATGCGGTAAACGGTTTCAGACTGTTTGCAGGGTTGTTGTAAGGTACACCGTCTTTCATGAAAATAAGACTTTCAGAACCTTCGTCACCTTGCAAAGTTGGTGAGAATTGAGTTTTAAGCAAGTTAACCGCCTGTTGCTTCACAACGTTTAGAACTGGCTCTGAAATATCTTTCTTAAACTTCATCCCCTGCATTGCGCTTGAAATGTAAGAAGTGATCTTGTAATCGTTCAACTTACCGTTAAACTCCTTTTCTTTCTCTGAAAGTTGGTTGTTCAACTCAGCAAATTTTTGCTTGGTGTCGTTTAGCTCGGCTGTAAGCTGATTGATTTTATCTGTATCCCGGTCACCTCCCTTTTTAGCTCTCTCCGCTTTTAGCTCTTCTTTCAGATCGTTAATCTGCTTTTCAAAAGCTGAGGTATCAGATTTAGAAATCTTTGTTTTGCCAAACTCAATTGCGGTTTTCAAATCGAGATCGGTTACACCCTCAATACCAAAAGCCTCTTTCATTTGAGAAGCAATACCGTTTTCGGCTTCTCTCACCTTTGCCGCAACCGTCTGCGCTTCATCGTTTTTTGAAAGCTCCGAAATAGCGTTAAGAACTTCATCCGATAGCTCCGATAACGCTTTATTCTGCCTAAGCAATTCTACTGTTAACATTACTTTTCTCCTTTCTCTTTTTGTTTCTTCAATTCCGCACGAAGTTTTGCAGCCTCTTCACGTCTAATTTGCTCTCTCAGTTCTTCGTCTGCCTTCATTTTTGCCTCGGCTCTCGCTGCCAGTTCTGCGGCTCGTCTTGCCTCTGAAATTGTAGATTCATATTTAACCGGGTCGAAAACAACTCTCAATGTATAACCCAATCTTGGCAGTCTCGGCAAAATATCAAGTTCAAAAGTCTTTCGCTTGTATTTTTGCAACACCGGGACGCTGATTCTTTGCCCTGTTTTCGGGTTAAACTCTTTCACTTCTTGAATAACGTGATACAATTTAACTTCATCCTGCGGGCAAACGTAATTACTTTCATTCAGTTGATCTAACTGATCCGTTCTGTAAACCATTTGCGTACTTTTTTAAAGTGTTAATAATTATTTCAATTTTCTTTTTATAGTCAAGTGCAGAACCGAACTCAATGATATTCATGTTCTCCCTTTCAAATCTACGCACAAATGTAGGAAGGTTTAATTTAACTCGCAAATCTTCCTCACTTATAACTTTTTCTTTATACAGATTTACCGCTTCTTCTCTCGTTAAGTGTGAATAAGGCTCTATCTCGTTAAGGATTAATAACCTTTGCATCTGTGTAGGGTCGTTCCGGTACTCCGTTTCTATTATCTGTTGCCTCAGAGAATCAAGTTCTGCCTCGGAGGCTCCGGTTTCCTTCATGATCTTATAACGCTCTGAAAGCTCTTCCGGTGTATAGATATAGAACTCAGTCCCGTAGTTAATATTGCAAGAAACAAAGCTATCACCATAACGGAGTAAACAGATAGTAGAGTCTACGAATGTTTGCGCTTCCTCGAAGCCCCGTTTGATTCTGTTTAGTTTAGTAGTCAAGGACTCAAAACCCGCTTTAACTTGCTTTTCGTTAATAGCCTCAGACCTGTTTAATTCCCCTTCTCCACCGGTTACCGATCTTACAAGTTCCTCTCTCAGCCTCTTTTCCTCGTTTACGTTATATTCGAGTGATCCGGTATCAGCGGATAGCATAGTGATCGGGTTTTTCAAATCGGGTACGTTGTGCATTTCGTCCGGGATGGGTATCTCAACATAAGAGCCTGCACCCCTCAACCGCTTGCTTGAACAAATCGGGCACGCCATCGGTTTTCCGTCAGCACCTGTAATCCACTCGTTTTTTTCGTTCTTTAAAAAACCATCATCACACCTTTCTTTGCCATCGTGTGACTCATAGTGACAATCACGTTCATAACCAGAATAAATCGGATAAGATGCGTATAAATCTAAATGCTTCTTTGCCGTGGAATAATAAAGATACCAGTCGAAAGAGTCGAGTTCGCTCGTTATAGGGCTTATTTTAATGTCGGGTTCACTCAATGATATAGAGTCATACCAAAAGAAACGAGCCGGACAATAGCCCAAATCGTGCATATTGTCTACCTCTAAAATCAAGTCGTTTTCCCTCGTTTTATCAAATCTTACATAACGTTCTTCATCAATATAGACGATCTTATTTTCGTCCGTTACGTACATGATATAAGCCATCAAATTACAGCCTTTCCCACATGTGCGATAAGAAAGTACGTTTGCAATAGGCAACCAAAAAAAATACGGCTCTGGTTTTTCTCCTACCTGTACCTCCGGCATATCAACGACCAAAACAGAGTTAATTCTATGCTTGAAATTATCCCAACCGTCCGTACTCCAAACCGAAGGTTCTTTTAAAACATCCTTTCGGTAATACTCCCAGTCATCCCGATCCTCAGATGATTTAAACTGATAGTTATAAACCGGATTCCTACCATCGAAAACACGGCTCAGTTTGTCGAATATCTCAGAAGTAACACCATTTGTTTTAACCGGGAAATGGAACATAGATAGGAAAATATCATATTTATCTTTCGCTATCCACGTCTTAACCTTAGAAAGAAAGTCAATTACTGGCTTATTACGATCATCACTCGTTCTCACCCGTGTGTGAAACGCTATTCTTTCTTCGTGTTCCTTTGCTTTCGCTATTTGACTGATCCCCTCCGGATGTCTGTATATCTCCCTTATTTCGTCTAATGATTTTCCCATTTTCATTTAATTTAAATTCTGAGTCCTCCGGTATATGCCACCCTCCATTATTAACCATTCCCAAAAGTCTCTCAGCGTGTTCAATATCGAATAAACGAGCTTCCCCCAGTTCTTCACAACTGAGGGAAATATACGTTTTTTTAGCTATCATCCGCCTACACCCTTAGAAGGCACTAACTGAGTCAGAGGGTTAAACTCAGGTTTCACGATAGTGAAGTTGTCCGACCAATTAGGCATGAAGTTCCACGTAATAGCATTGCTATCCGGAGCTTCTAAACCTCCGATAGTCTTATCACCGATAAACAGCGACCAAACAGGGAAACCGTGCAAATTCTCACCCGTCTTATCACAAGCGATTTGACCGTTTCCATTGATAAGGAACACACCGATCTGCCCTGCTTCATACATTAACGCTTTCATCGCCTTAATAATGGTTTGCGGCAACTTCTTGAACGAAGCTGTAAACGGTGTCGACTCCGACCCTAAAATTTCTACAATACCTCCGGGAGTTGCGTTTCCGCCTCCATAAGTAAGGGCAGCGCCCGCCTCTACTGTCGGCTCGTAAATATAAGGCGTAACTACTACTTTAGTACCGTCTTTCGCTGACAGTAAAGGAGTCCATGTAGCCAACTTTACGATACTTTCGGCAGTCATAGTATTTGCAGTTCCTGCCGTTTTTTCGAGTCTCTGAAAAGCAAGTTTTTGAACTTGCCCGAAATTGTCGGGACAGCTAAATGCGGGAATATCCGGAAGTGCTGCTCCTAAAGGACAATCACAATACAACATAATTATAAAAATTTAGTTAAACAATTGATTTTACTTCGCAAATATACCGTATAAACTTGAAAGTCTGATACATTTTCCTACTTTATCAGTTTATAACCCTTATTCCTCTTCTTTTTTGATATATAGTTGGAATAACTTCTTTCTCGACTATACCAGTTAAAACATCTGCCGCATCATCGTGCTTATTCGCTGAAAATTCACGAAGGTAATTTGTTATATGTTCGTGGAATTTCGGGAAACGTGACTCCCACCCATACGGCATAACAATAGACTGAGTAACGTTTGCAGCGTTCGACAATATACGAGCCTCTTTATTTAATCTTTGGCAGAACCAATTTATTTCAGCCTTAGTTCTTGGACTGATGTTAACAGCGAAGGATCGCCCCCCGTTATTACTCTCTATGTATGCGTAATCTGTACCATTAATATTCAACATATTAGGAACACTAACCTGCGTTTCTTCGATCGGTGCGGTAGTATAAACAATATCCGTCACAAGGCAGAAAATAAGATGCTTATACCTCCTTTCCTTTTCATTCCAAACCGCTTCTTTTGACTGGTATTTATCATAGCAAATTGAACAAAGGTAGTCGCTACCAGTATCCGCACAGTCTGTATAGTTACCCCTTCCGACCAACACACCAAAATCGTTTTTATCGGTATACGTTTTAAAGTTACCGTATAGAGTCCCCTCAGCACCACCCGGGTTTCCTTGATTCAAACATTCAAATTCATTTCTATCAAGTTCTCTTTGTGCGTTCAATTTCTTAGCGCTATGTTTTTCCTCCCAAAGCGCTTCACCCGGCAAACGTGGGTCAATCTCTGTTGGTTCTCCCACCTTTAAAGCGGGAAATTTTATTTTAACCCAAGCGCCTTCCGGTATATTATCCAAATCTTCCCACTTTTCAACATTGACAACATTCTCTTTATCTTCGATCCTACCTATTAAATCGTCTTTGTGCCATCTCGTAAACACAATAAGTTGTTGACTGTTATTGTGTAGACGGGTGGTTACAACAGTGGTATACCATTTCCATGCAGCTTCCCGGATAATCGGAGAATTTGCCTCCATATGATCCTTGTATAAGTCGTCCAAAATGGCTATATCAACAGATTTACCCGTCAAACTACCATTACGTCCAACGGATATAATATACCCACCCTTTCCGATTGTTTCAGTCATTTTTGAGTTTCTCGCAAACGCTTGATACCTCGATTTTTTTTCCTCTCCCATTATTCGGGTGTCGGGGAATAGGCTTTTATACTCCGGTGTATCCATGATTCTTTGTACATCCTTATTAAACCCCTCTGCGAGTGATGCGGCATAAGAACCGATCAATATCTTTAAAGACGGGTTAAGCCCCAAAAGGAAAGAAGGTAGCTTTCTACTGCTACCCTCTGATTTTCCAGTTTGAGGCGGAACGGTAACAATCAATTTTTTGATCTTACCATGTGCAAACCTATCGAGAATCTCGTAGTATGTTTTGTGAAACTGACTCAGAACTATTTTATCATCTATGAATTTCGCATAGTTCTTAAACTTCTTCCTCGCAACATGCTTCACAATCTCAATAGGTGGTATTTCATTTACTTTTTTCACTTTTTGCCCTCCGTATTTTGCAAAGAATCTGCCAACTGTTCTAAAACGTCCTCCGGAACATCCGAAAAATCGTATTTAGGTTTCTCCTTTTCTTTATCTCCCACCAAGTTTATACATAACGGTGAGTCATACCCCAACAACCTTGCTTTTCTTTGCTGCACGTTGAGAACTACATTCAAAAAAGAAGGATCACCCGTTGTTGTTTCCTTTTGCACCTCCTTAGCCTTCCCTAAAATATACTTTGTCTTACATTTGGGACGCTTAGACTTTTCCCACTCTTCCCACGCTTCACGAGCTACATTATCCAAAGATTGGAGTTCCTGCGTAATATACTGATCTATATTATCGAACTGTTCTCTTTTCCACTGAGTCAGGCAAAACTGAATATCATTATACACTGTTTGATAAGTCACGGTATACGGCACTTCATCCGCCTTATTTCGCTCGTTAATCGCTTCCGCTATTCTTCTATAAGAATAACCTTTCAAAAACAAATCAGAGGCAAAGGAACGGTCTCTTTCAGTCTGTTCGTCCGTCCGGCTATGCCTTCCCTGCCCTCTTTTCATTGAACCTATTTTTTTATCCATTTTAAGACGTATTTTTAAGTTATAATTTCTATTCTGTATATTGTACTACAAATTATATAATCTTTCAATATGCGCAAAAATAACACTATTATAGATAATATAAAAATAAAGTCACGCTGCTATATTTGCAACGTGACCTATCATTATTTATTTTTGTTAGTATTTGGGTTGAAAAGTAGACTCAAACTTTTCTTTTGAGTATGATTCATATCTCCCATCTTCATTTAGAACAACATAATAACCCGGCTTAACACATATTGTTTCTCCTCTCTTAGAATCAAAACGAACATAGATACCACCTGCCGCACTATACCGTAGTCCCATATCTAAAAGCTTGCATTTTTTTATATCCGACAAAACAAAATTTTCGATATATTCGGCTTTAACCTCTCTTAGCTTTGCAACATATAAAGTTGCTTTGTCTACCGATATTTTAGGCGAAGCGATTGATGTGGTTTTTAACGCATTTCTGATAAAAGTAGTATCAAGTTCAATCGTATTTTGCTTCTCGATAAGCTCATCCAGTTTTCTATATTCTTCTTCACTCAACAGAATATCACCTACTAAGAATTTACCATATTTGTATTTTAGAATCAATTTGATATACTGAATAGCCTTTAGCAAATCTTCTTCTTTGTTCTTCTTATCGTGCCTAAACACATATTTCATTGCGTTCCCCTCCAAGAAACCAACTTTATTCCTTTCTAAAAATTCAGAAAGCTGCATGCCGGATGTCTTGTAATGGAATCCCCCAACTTGGTAACCTTCCGGATCACCATAATAAACGCTTCTTCTTGCTAAATCAATAATTTTTTCTTCCATAATGAATTAATATTTTTTCCCATGTTTTTGACCTCTCAATTCGTTGTATCTTATTTTTGCCTCAATCGCTTTACCCAAATCAATATTATGTATGATCGCTATTGCTGCACAAAGTTCTATCATTACCATTAAATTTTGGCAGCAAGTTTTTTCGTTCAGAGTAGCCCATTCGCTTAAAATATAAACGTAATAAGCGAATGTTTTCGGCAAATCTTTCAGCATTTTCACTCGTCCATCAATACAATGCTTGAATAGAACTATATCGTTATTATCCTTGTTATACTTTCCTACTGCGTCCATACACCGGATAAAAACGTCTGCAAGTTCATCGCTAACAGTGTCTTTGATACATTGATTAAACTTGCATTGATAACTTTCATCATCTTTATATGCTAATACCCAAACATATTTACTATCTTCTACATAACGTCCTTTTCTCTCCGCCTCCATTGCCTCACACATCTCCGAAATGATTAAACCGAATATCTCCGGCAAAGATACATCTCTATCATGAAAACCTTTTGCTTTCATTCTTTCATGTTGCTCTGCACACTCCTTAGTTAAGGAAATTACTTTTTGATTAAAATCGATCATAATATTTAATTTATAATTAGTTATTAAAATGGTAAATCTCTAAATTTCTCACACGCCTTACAGTGATATTTCTTGTATTCTCCGGTTTCAAGACACTTATATTTTCCCTTATTACATTTACTTTCAAGATAGCAGCAAGCACCGCAATAATAATGCTCTACATGATTTAACGTACTTTCCAATTTTGATATGTGTTCCATTATACCGGAAACTTCTTTCTTTAGAACTCTTATCTCTTTCTCCTTAGCGGATATTTCTGAAAGTTTATCTTCCAACATTTCACGGTTGAACCCCAATCTATCTAACAGTAATTTACCAAATTCCATACTTAACCCTCCTTTTTATTTCTTCGTTGTATATATCAAGTTTCTTTCTCTCAAATTTTATTCGATCGCCAATTTTCCGCAACTTCTTTCTTACTAATCTGAAATCGTCCTCCATTGCCTTTATATTATCAGTCGATTTTCTGATAGTTTCCGAAATAACCTCGTTACTTACCGATCTTGCTTTCTCTACCTCTTCATTCATGGTTTATGTCTTTTAGCCCTACTATCCATTCATTAAGAGGATAGGGAATATTATATTTCTTCATCATCTCTTTAGCACTATTCCAGTTTGCCAAAGATGGATCAAAACCCTTCAACTTATCAACTATCCTATCATGCGCAGTTTTAGGAGTTTCTCCCTTTTCAACATCCAAAGACATTACACGAAAACCTGTACTTGATTCAGTAACCGATATTTTATTGTCATTCTCCCAATAAGTAAAATACTGATACGCACCGCACTGATACATAAAACCTGTTCTTATCCCAACAGTTCCGGCAAATGTATCGTTTCCTCTATTTTTGCACATCGCTATTTTGTACTGACCGGATAATCTTCTTCTTTCCATAACTATAAGTTTAAAGCGGTATTTCTACCGCTATTATTATTTAAATTCTACTACGAAATTGATACAATATTCGTTTGCCTCGATCTTATAAGGAACTTTGTGATTATCGCACGCCTTCATAAGTGCATTTGTTAAAACCGTATTCTCCTTTCTATATCCGCAAGAAAACCTATTGTCTGAACAGTGAGCACATCCGAAATCACCACCGCCAAGCAAGTTATACATTCCATACATTCTCTCACAAAATTGTTTTGATGTCATTGTTGCCATAATATTTATTTTTAAATGTTAGTAATTTGTTTCCTTTTGACACTGCAAATATAAGGATAAGATTTAATATTGCAATCTAAAATTTAAGTTTTAACATGTATTTAACACAAAAGGGGATGCAATATACATCCCCAATTTAGAAATCACCTTAAAACGGCAAATCATCATTTTGCGTAAACATCTGCTGAGTCGGTTGCTGTTGACCGCTATAACCTCCGGTTGTCGGCTGTTGGTTTCCGTTGACTCCGGCTGTCGGCTGGTTTCCCTCACCTGCTTTTCTTCCCATCTGCATAGACCTTACAACGATCTCAGAAATAGTTCTTTCAACGTTATTAGAGTCGGTATATTTACGATAGTGTAAACTACCCTCTACGTATAACTCCATTCCCTTTGTAACATACTGCCCGCAAATCTCAGCCAATTTACCTTTGAATGTTACATTGTGAAAGTCTGTTTTTTCCGGAACTTCGATCCCGCTACTCGTTTTATATGCCCTTTCGTTTGTTGCAATAGAAAGGTTACACACTTTCCCTCCGTTATCGAAGGTTTTAACTTGCGGATCAGCACAAACACGCCCGATCAATTCGATTTTGTTTAAGTTCATTGCGATAATAAATTTGCTAATGTTGATAATATGTAAATTCCAATAAATACGATAACCATAAGTCCGGCTATTGAATCAATTCGACTATCTTCGCTTAGTGCTTTGTTTACATCTTTAATTGAACCTTTAACCCTATACGGCATATCTACACCTACTGTGTTAATATACACCGAATCATCTGTATATCTAACTATTGATTACACAGATTTAGGGTTAATCATAATTTCATTTTCAGATACAAGTTCAAATTTTACTAATTTCATTTCTTTTGCAGTTTTAAACTGTCCCTTTTGAGGACTTTTATTTTTTCTAAATTACTTTGATATATCCGCATTCCCTTCCGGGTGTTAGCGTGCTCCCAACGATTATGGCAATTGAAACAAAGTATGTTTATGTTACGAGGATCATGCGCAATCATTGGGTTCGATCCCCTCGTTATAATATGCGAAATATAAACGGCTGAGTACCCTGCTAACGGCTTTAAACATTCTTCACAATAGTGAGGCTTAATATCCCACATATACCGGAAGAAACGTTCATTTTCCCTCTGTCCGTGACCCTCTCCGAACATCCGTTTTAAATATTCATACCTTGTTTTAGGCTCAATATCGAAATTATTATTGAATAGCAAGGGGTTATACCCCATGCTTAAACAATAATCTATTTCCTCAAACGTATCAATCGTGTACATCTTCTTCGATCAACTCCGGCTGTTCAACTTCTTCATCATCAAAAAACGTATCATCACCCTCCAAATCATCATCGGGTGTCAAACTATCATCCGGTTCTGCTATTGCTGTCTCACCGAATAGCTCCAATTGTGCACGTTTATTTTCAAAAAGATACTTGAAAATTTCATCTTTCAGTGCTTCAAAATCTTCTTGTAGAGCTATTTCAAATTTCAACCCCTCACCGTCCAACATAATTTTGCTCGTTTGCATTTTCAACCGGGACAAATCTACTCCCGTGAAAATATATTTGAAAACTATTGTGTTCTTTTCGGGATCATAGACTATCTCACTAATCGCTATACGGGTTGCAAGCGTTTCAAAATATTCATCGAATTGTCTACTTAACTCATTGTCTTGTTTTGCCAAATCAGACAAATAGGTGATGTTCCTAAAATTCATTATTCCCATCAATTCAACTATGTATGAACGAAACTCATTTGCCGCAATTCCTAAATCTCTATGCGGATATGCGGGGCATTTTACCTTGTGAAACGTCTTTGTTTCTTCACCATCAACCAAACGGCAATCATTGTAATCAACCTCTAAACCGTTATTCAAGAACTTAACTCTCTTTAATTCAAAATTGTCTTTTAACATGATACTTTATTTTTTAATGTAAAACTCACAGACCCGCCCAATGTTCGGGCAACTGCATAACTTTTTATCTCTCTTTTTGCAATAGCAAATCAAATTATGGTGATCTGAACTGAACCTACACTCCGTGCAATGAACAAGAACAAGATTCTTAATCTTCTTTGCCATCAATATACTTTTGCAGTCGTTCGTCTATAAGCCGGACAAACTCTACGGCTGTCATATCTTTCACATCTAATTCGCCTTGAAAACGTTCATGCGCTTTCATAATTAAAACCTTCGTGCGACCTATCAATTCGGGTAAACCGTGATTTTTATAGGCGTAAAGCTGATGGATAATGCAATTTCTTCGAAGTGATACATAACGGGTAATATCCCTATCTATAATTCTCTCCGGTGATATACTTAACGATTCGCACATCAAATTGAACTTTTCCTCTAAAGTCATTTCTTCATTTTCTTTCATCTTACAAATCTATTTGGTTCTTCAATATAAATACTAAATTCTTCTGCCGCAAACTGCTTTAAAAATTCTATGTATTCGACAAATTCGCTATTGCTTAAATCGGTTACTTTAACTGAGTCCTTTCTATACTCACCAGTTTCAATATCTACAACTTCACCCATCGTAATAGGGCAAATACTACGCATATAAGCCTCCGTTTCTTCTTCGCTCCACCTGTACCCATTTTCGCACATCCCTTTCTGAAATTGGGGAACAACGTATTTAAAGTAGTATCCACGCAAGGATGAAGAATCAGACGGTTCTAATACCGTAAACTCCGCAATAATATTTTTCCCTGCGTTGTTCTTCATAAACTCGTTAAGCTCGCCCATGTAGATGGATAACTTACCGTCCTTAGTTACCTTCCCGGGTATCGTTATTTTCTTTTGCTTCATCTTCGATCACTTTTGTAAACCAACTAATAAACACCTTTCCGCATACATCCGAAATAAAGTACCTCAGACTTGCAGGCAACTCACTCTTTCTGTCAAGTATTAGCTTGAATTCTGACACAAGTTGGTCTGCATCCATTCTCCCAACTCTGTCTATTGTTATCCTTTTAGGGATTCCGCCATTCCTCAATATTTGGAAAGCTACCTTTTCCCGTTGCTCTTTTAAGCCCTCCCAATAAATAAAAAGCTCTTTTCTATACTACGGTCTATCCAAAACCGTTTCCACCGACTGTTCACTTAATTTCTTGTTAATTTCCTTCATAATTAATTGATTTTATTGTTACTACTGTTTTTTATTTTGGTACTGTAAATTAAAGCAAAACTTTAAATTCACGCAAATAAAAACGGGTAAATCTTTCCGAAATACCCGTTATTTAACTTTTGTTAGAAAATAGATAGTTGCTTATCTTCGATAACCGACAGAATTTCATCTACTTTCTTTTCCGCCTTTTCTTTCCTCTCTCTGTATCTCTCCCCGAATCGCTCAAATCGCTTCTGTGCGCTTCTCAATTCTTTCACCGATTCAATTAGATCGTTTTTTAGATCGTTTTCTTTTGAACCCATATCTTTCCACGAATTTAATACTATCGTCCAACAGAGGGGAAGAAAATGATATTTCCGTACTGTTTTCGTTCTGCATGTTACTTGAAAACCAATCTACATCACAAATCATCTTCATTTGTGCGAAGCGTAAAATACATATAGCGTCACTATTCCATAATTTCACGTTTGCAAGTGGGAATTGCTTCATCGCATAATTAAGATACTTTTCTTTTCTATTCTTCTTTTCCTCTTTCTCTCCTTTCTCCCTCAGATTTAAACCACTTTGCCACGAAATAGGCGCACATAGGAACAAAGGAATATCAAGAACGAGCGCACAACATACAAGGTAGTTGTAGTTCTCCAACATAGTTGCTATTCTAAATTCTTTCCCGCCTCCGGAGTCACCCCCACGAACCGAAAGACGCTCAATGAATATTGCAGGGCTACCGGAACGCTTCACTTTTTGAAACACGTTAAAAATACCCTTTGCCGTGCGTGGCATTGGGATAGTAATAAGACTGTTACCCGGCTTATATACCACTATTCCACCAGCCGACACACCCGGGTCTATTGCGCAAATAATATCTATTTCCATAGTAACAAGAACCCTTTCATTAAAGATTTTGCCTGTTTTCGAGAAACACACAAATAGTTAATAGACGCATATTTGCAATACAGAGTATAACATCTCTTTCCCTCCTTTTTTCTCCTTTCGTATGTTAACGAGTCAGAGACATAAACGAATTTATCGGAAGGCTTTGTACGCCTTATCCGATAACCGCTCTTTTTTACTTTTCTTCTATTCATGATTTTCGTTTTATTGAATGTAGTAATACAACTTCCAAATATTATCTTCTGATCTATCACCTTCATTTGAGAAGGCTAACATTTCATCCCAATACTGGAATAACTTTCTTTTCTTGGCTATCAGTACCGCACGAAAATAAACTGCTTCGTGGTCTATCCCAAACCTCGAAATACACTCTTTTTCGAAAATTTGCGCAAAGCTATTTACGGGTCTACCTTGAAATTGAAACAAAGCTTCTTTCTTGTCTGCTAACGTAGGTACTACCGACATATCATATCCCAATCGTTCCATGTACGCAAATGTAGACTCGTTTATTATCCTGTCACGCTCTATGCGGAAACGTCCCGAATACTTATACTTCAAAAGGGCGAGAACAAAATTGTATGCCTGCAAATTTAAAAACATCTTTTCCTGTTCGGGTGTCGGCTTTGGCTTTTCGTCCGGCATAATCTGAGAAACTCGTTCCATCGTTTCAACCTTTCGTTTCTTATACGCCTTTAGAACCTTTGAAATATAATCAACCGAAAGAGAGCCATAGTGATTTTTGTCCGGACTACCGTATCTGTCTTTTGGCAAAAACGGGTCGAGTTCCCCGACAGCAAGTAACCGCCATGCCAAACGAATTTCATTGAACGATAGATCATCGAAATACATATCTATCACATCACAAACAGCATAAAATATACTTCCTGCGTCCCGGACATCCGGCATTTTTAAACCAGTCTCTAAACATACTCCGTTAAGAACCTTAGAAAGATTATCTATTCTTTTTCTTCCGTCTGTACATTCGGACACCAAAAGCAAAGTTGAATCACGGAATATCTTTTGATCTACTTTTGATAGCTGTCCGAAGTTGCCACTTTCATAAAATTTTCGGTTCTTCTCTATAAACGATCCGCAACCTTCGTATTTTGCTAATTTTCCGCCCGAATTTTCGATTTTCTCCAAATACATGATACTTTTATTGTCTTAGTGATTAAAATTGAAATTTAAGCCTTAAAATGCTATGTAAAGTCCTCCGTTAAATAAGACTGATACATCCTGCGCTGTTCGTCACTCTGAAAATACGATTTAGTATTGTTTGCAGGCTGTGTATTTCCGGAGACTCCCGTCTTTTCCCGTAGCCATTGCATATACTGTTTTGGCGTTGATTCGTATACCAGTGACGCCCATCCTTTAGATATGCTCTGATTTATCAATAGCATAGCAAAACCTTCTTCAAATTGCGCAATCTCGTTTAGGTTTGCTTGCATAGCTGTTAGAGTCTTAGTCTTTACCCGCCACTTTGGTTGGGTCATTAGCACATAAAAGGCTTTTTTAAATTCCTCCGACTCGAACGGGAATGTTAGCTGATCGAAAAAACTATCTGTTCGCTCTATCACTTTCTTAGTCACATCTAAGGCTTTTGCAGTAAAGCCGAATATCTCTGAGGCTAAAGGTTTCTTTTCAACCGGAAACAAAACAGATTCTTCGTGCGTGGCTATACTATAATCTCCGGTAGGAGATTTAGTATAACTATCTGTATATATACTATCTGGTATTGTTTGTTCATTTCTGCAACTTGCATTGTTCATTTCTGCAACTTGCATTTTGCAATTTTGCAAAATCGGCTCAGAATAGCCTATAAGCGTATAACCGCACTCAAAAAGGAACTTTATACACTTATCTGTTAATGCGTACCACGTTGTTCTATCTATACCCGATTTATTAAAATTCCCCTTCAACAAATAACCTTCTTCCTCTAACTTTCCTATTACTCTGTATATCTTAGATTGGCTCATGTACGGGAATAGTTTAGATAACGCTTCCCTTGTGTTATAAGTCCAATATCTACCCTCAAAATAATTATGGTTATCGGCTATATTCTTGTTTATCCAAAAAGCGAAGTTATGCAACACGCATGCCGCTTCAACTCCTAGCTTTGTTGCCACTTTATCGTCAAAACAATGCGTCATTTCATTCCCCTCCCTAAAAACTTATTAATGAAGTATATTTGTCCTTTCGGTGTCACTTTGGTGACGGTATAAACCTTACTTTCCCCGTCACAAATAACGCTTGTTTTCTTCAAATGAAATAAGCCCATGTTCATGTATGTTTGCGTAGGTTAATTGTACGACTCTCCCGAACTGCAAAGGTATCCGGCTTTTCTCAGTCGCTCGTATAGCTGCTTTTCCCCGATCTGATAACCGTTTTGGGTGATAAGTTTTGCAAGTTCACGCACTAAGATAGATTTGTTCGAGGCGGAGACCGCTTCACTGAATAAAACCTTCGGCTTATCAGCTTCGATCTTTGCGTTTTTTTCTTCGATCTGCTTTTGCTGATTCTCTATAACTTCTTGCTGTTCGGCAGCAAGCAATAATGCTTCACGGAATGATTTAGGAACGTTAAAACCTCCATTCTTAATAGTTTCCTCCATTTTATTAAAGGCTTTTATATATTCCTCTTTAAACATACCAGCCTTAACACCAGTATACCCCATAACAAGAAAGCTAAAACCGTCTTTAGTCATTACATACATTGGCAACTCCTTGTTTTGCAGACTAATATAAGAGGAAACGCCAAAATTGGCGGCTCTAAATTCGTCTGAACATGAAAGGTTTTGAATACCTCTAATAACTTTATTATGTTCCTTTCCGAACTTTTCAGCTACCAATAAACTGTTAGTTAAAACTTGATTTGATTCTCCTTTAAAAACTAATTCTTTCATTTTCTAAAATTTTAATGATTAATACTATTTGCTATTCAAAAATGAACTTATCCTTTCTTTGTACTCATCATACTTTTTTAGTTCTTCATCAGTTAACTCAATGAAACATGCACCATCAATTTGAATATACTCTAATTTACCCCTCTTAATAAGTTTCCATATCCAAGGTACTGTAACTCCCTTTAAATCGGCATAACTCTTAATCTTAACTAAGTTTTCTACTTTCATATACATATTGTTTTAAATTTGACTCTGCAAATATAGCGTTTATGATTATATACCGAAAGGAAAAACGAATATATTTTATAATTTAACATTCGTTTGTTTGTAAACGTCTGATAATTAGATATAACTAAAAGAACGATAGGAGTGTGTCCAAAATTGGTGATACCCATATTTGAGGTATGCCTATTTTTCGGCACACCACAAAAAACACCCACACAACTAAAAAACGTTGGTGGGTGTATTATAGGTTACTCGAAATGTTGGATCACATTAACAAGTTGGTAACATCGTGTTGTATTTAAACCCGGCTTTCGTAATGGTAGCTCTTTTAGGTATCCTGTATCTACTAATAAGTTCATAGCGTTGTACAGCTTCTTTGTCGATAGGATGTTTAATTCTGATTCTTTAATTTTATTCATTTCTTTATCGTTTTAAATTTTCCGATCGTATAACATTTAGTTGTATTAGTACCTGGTAGTCTATAATTAGCCTCTTTTATATATCCAAGTTTTAATAATCTGTTTACAGAATTATATAATTTGCTCTTAGACATAAAAGGAATAATTTCTCTAAGTTTAGAAATCGTAATAAAAACGGTATTAGGTTCTTTCTTTACCCTACACCCCTTAAACTTATCCTTATATGTATCAGTACAAAGTATAAGAGCCATAACTGAATATACTACTGAATCATCTAAACCGATCTCTTTTGCTAAATCTTCATTTATAACCATAATTATAACGCTTTTAATTGAATTGATTCTTTAATATTTGACGTTTTAACGAACTGATCGTATATTTCCGGATATTGTTCTTTCAGTGCTTTAGAATCAAGTGATTCACGGCTATATGCTTTCTTCCTTGTGACTGAAATAAGTTCCCCTTTTATATTGTCAGCTTTCGCCTCAGACATAAGACCCAACAACTGTTCTTTAAACTTGCCTAAATGTTCGTCTATCTTCTTTTGCATTTCAAGAAGTTCGTAAACGCCTTCTTCAATATGTGCTACTTTTGCGGGTAATGATTCCAATTTTGCTACGTAGCTATCTTTGCTTGCATTGTCTACATATCGAACTCCATTCTTACAGCAATTAAGGAATAATTCTATTTCGCTGTCCGGTATGCGTTCAACAGAGAAAATTCCGTCCTTATCCTTGTCACCTCTTAGCCAAATTGCGATAAGTCCCTCTACTTTCAAATTTGGGTTTTGTCTCTCGAAAAGATAGGCGTATATTGATAGCTGCCAAGACAAATAAAGCAAATCAAGTTTGTAGGTAGTTTTAATGTCACCTAAAACGACTGATTTATCAGAGCCACCCAAATACACTTTATCGGTCGGTGATGCGATAAACTCGTTATCAGTTAGAATATACTCAGATGCGATATGAATTAAACCGCTTCCGGCTTTTAAATTCAAATAGTTCTCTCCGTAGACCGTTTCCGGTTCAATACCTTCTTTGTCGATCCTCTCAACTTCATCATGAACCGCTTTCCCTCTCTCAGTTGCCGATCTCAAAATATTATCCGGTATATTGTCAAGTTTGCCGGGAAATAATTGATCATTGATAAAACCCGTTACCCCTCTCAGCTTTCTAAAATCGCTTGAAAAATATTCATGTGTTTCGCTGATATACGTTACATCAGCATTAACCAATTTGGGGAGTAATGTTAGTTCTTTCATATTGCTTTTATTTTTATTGGGGGAACGCATCCCCCGAATTATTTATACTCTCTTTGCTTCTGCTTCCGCCTTTTCAAGTTCCGCCTTCCGAACAACCAAAGCGTTCATAAACTCACTGTTTTGATGAAATTGACCGTTGTTCTTGTGAATATCGCCCAAATGTTTATAAGTTGTTGCTTTCTTTATTTCGTCAAGCAGCACACCCAAATAATTTGAGTTATTTCCAGTATTATTTTGGTTGGCAACTTGTTTTGAGGCTGATTTTTTCTGTTTCCCTTTCGTTTCCGGCTCTCCGTTCATTGAATCATTGTCTATGCTGTCATCTATCGCAAAAAGCCCACATAAGGCGTATTTTCGTGCGTAACTTGATGTAGCTCCGGTTAGCTGTGCAGAGTCCATCCCTTTTTTGCTATCTTCTTCACGTGCAAAAGCAGAACATATTTCAATAGACCCGGTTTCAACCTCAACAATTTTTGCGGTTGCCTTCACGTAAAAACGCCCTTCGATAAATTCGATAGAGTCAGTCACCATAACATAACATCCGTATTTTTCGCACACCCTTTTCGCTTCTTGCAAAATATCCTCACACGAACGGTATTTGTATCCGCCAAACTTGTTAAATCTCGACTTTTGAACATTCATTTCGTTTTGAATGTTGGGAAAATTTTTAATCATAACTTTTATTTTTTAGGGTTAATATTAAATAGGAAATTCGCATCGACTCCGGTAGCCTCGCATATCTCTTTCACCCACTCTATTTTTATAGTTTGGGTTTTGTGATTACACAAGGCAGACATGTTTACCGCCTGCGTTCTTTGCTTTGAGTCCTTCCACAGCAAAGCCGCAATATCCTTTTTCGTAATCTTTTTGCCGTTCATACGTGCGCTTATAATCGCATCATTGATACGGATCATTGTGTTTTCAATATTCATAAAATAACCTCCTTTCCACATGTTAAACATTCGTATACATTTTCTTCCTCTCTCTCCGGCTCACAATCACGATCGCAATACTGTTTGCTAAATTTGGGATAAGATTCTATCAATCTGAGTAAACCTCCGCAATTCGGGCAATCTCCCGCACCGATGCAAGTTAATTGGCAAATAACATTGCTTAATGCAAGCGTTCCGCAAATATCAACTGATATATGTTTAGCTATTGAAATATCAATATCAGATATTGTACATCCGAATACTGAATCTTCTTCGTCTTCATCAATGTACTTATTAAGAGATAAAACAAGTCTTTCATACGAGAATGTGAAACCTTCATTTTTGCAAACATGCACAAGCAATTTGTAAATTCGATCTTTTTTAATTTGCATATTATTCGTTTTTAATGTTACTACTTCTTTTTTGATGTTGCAAAGTTAAGGATAAACTTTAAATACACAAAGAAATTCTTTAATTTTATTGTTAATGAAATGTAAAACTACCCGTTTTAACCATTGAATAGTATCAAAAGCCTACCTTTGCATCACTTTCATACTTGTTACTACATATTGTTAGATTTGTTTCATAGAGCAACGATAGTTTCGGTATGTGATATATAGAAACTAAAAAGGGATGGCAAAGCGTTGCACATCCCTTTTAAATTATAATCCAGCTAATTTATGATTAATAGCGTTAAGTATCATATCTCTAAAATACACATTAACGGTTTTCTTTAGCAAGTTATTCAGATAATATACAGACTCTCTATGAAGGTATCTTTCATAATAGTATACAATATTATCACAGCCTAATAACTTGAAAACTTCTTCGTCATTCATACAGCAACCTCCCCCTTTATAGCCGAATGGCAGTTATAATCTACTATCTTAATGTCTTCATACTTAAAATCGAATATATTACGAACATTTGGGTTTAGCTTCAATTTTGGAAGGGCAAACGGCTCTCTACTCAATTGTTCTTTCACCTGCTCAACGTGATTCAAATATATATGTCCGTCACCGATCGTATGAATGAATCTACGAGGCTTTAAACCGCAAACCTGCGCTACCATAGACAGCAAGATAGAATAAGACGCAATGTTGAAAGGAACGCCTAAAAATAGGTCTGCACTTCTTTGATACAGTTTCAAATCCAAATAACCGGACTCAGACACGTAGAACTGAAAAAAGCAGTGACACGGAGGGAGTGCCATCATGTGTATTTCTCCAACATTCCAAGCACTAACAATTAGCCTTCTTGACTCCGGGTTAAACTTAATCATATCTATAACTGACTCAATTTGATCTACTCTTAACTTACTATTTATGCGCCAGTCACGCCATTGTTTACCGTATATACGTCCAAGATCACCGGAAGGTTTTGCCCACTCGTCCCAAATATGAACGCCATTTTCATTTAGGTATTTTATATTGGTGTCTCCTTTTAACATCCAAAGAAGCTCATATATAATTCCCTTCGTGAATACCTTCTTAGTTGTGACAAGCGGGAAACCGTCACGCAAATCATAAGATCGTTGTAAACCGAATAAACTGATAGTTCCCGTTCCTGTTCGGTCTGATCTCTTTTCACCATAGGTTAAAGTCTCTTTTAGTAAGTCTAAATATTGTTCCATTTTAAAATAAATTTTTGTTAATATTACATTTGAATCTCTTTGAGAGTGCTTTAATCAACTGTTCACTTTTAAATTTATCTGATTGTTTACTCCAACACTCTCTGCAAAAGCTACCATCAAAGGCAGCATAGTATCCGGCATTTGTATTAATCACACATCCGCATTTAACGCATTTAATTTCCTTCATAATCACAAGTCTTTAAGTTCATCGTATATGTCTGAAAGTTTATCACGCAGATACTCCAATGAAAAACCGTAAACATCAGAAACAAAATCTTTTAGAAATTCATTATCATTAGATTCAAAATTTAAAGTTCTATTTCTCTGCTTAACAGAAAACCAAAAACTTACTGGTATATTTTTCTCCATTTCATTAATGATCTCATTAAGACACTCCCTATATGATATTAGGGCTTTTGCTCTGTCAACGTTTTCTAAATTCATAATAATAAGTATTTTTGTTTTTTGGGTGGTATTTCTACCACCCTGTTAATATTACTCAGACAAATACGCTATTGTATTCAACAAAGAAAGTCTTTCTTTTGCATATTTCAATTGTTCCTCTATCCATTCATCTTTAGGGTATTCTTTCATTATTTCTATACGCTCCGAAGGAACGAACCCATTAACAAATTTCATGTATTCCCTTTCTGGATTATTGATAATCTTAGTATTGTACGAAACTTTTATACCGTGCTCCCCCTTCCCTATTAAATCAGTTCTGCCAAAATAGAACTTGCCATTTGCAGTACACGCTACAAAGTCTCTTTTTGATGTACGGGTAGAAATTACGTTATTGTTCTCGTCTACAACTGTATAAACAAACTTATTTCCTAATTGCTTTTTTGTTAATCTAATATTTTTCATAATTCTAATTTTTAATTGTTACTACTTTGTTTCTTTCGACACTGCAAATATAAGCACATTATTTGAAAGTTCAAGCGAAACTTTAAGTTTTAACAATAAATTAACCATCGCAAACAAAACAAAAAAGGTAGCCCAATTGGGCTACCGTCTATATTGATATGCTTTCAAACTTTATATTGTGGCTATTCATAAACTCAGCAAGCGCAAAAGCCTGCTTTCTCGTAACATGGACTTTAAAGCCTCGTATATAAACTTCTTCTTCGTTTGTCTTCGGCTCGTTTTGAGGCTTAATTTCGGGCTTTTGTTGCTGAGGCGTGTTATCTGTCACTCTCTGTTCAAACTGTCTGTTTGCGGCTTGTATTGCAGCTTCTTTTAGGTGATTTCCATAATCGAACGACTTGTTATAATCGAGTGTAGACGTATATTTGTCGATAACCGGAATATAAAACGCCTCTCCGGCAAAATGCTCTTTCAGTCTGTTAAGATCATCGTCTACTGTTTTGAACAATTCGTCTATCTCCATTTTCACAACTGAAAGTGCTTTAGTCTTATTAAGCCACTCCGGACGGAAAGCAAAATCAAACAAGATAAGATTTTCATTGTGTTCCTCAAAATATTCCCTTATTTGATCCAGTTTCTTTTGCTTCTCCTTTTCCTCCGTTTCCTTTATCTTGCTATCTATGCGTGAAGAAGCCTCACCGATCAGCTTACAAGTTTCGTTAACAACATCCTTTAGTTCGTTGAACGGTTTCATCCAAGCCTTTTCAAGTTCTATACGGCTGTCGTTAAGTCCCTTTTTCGCCTTGTTTAAAGTGGCTCTATCGGCTTTTGCCACCTTTATATTATCATCGGTATACTCTATTGAGTTATACTCAGAAAGTTTCTGCTTAACAAGTTCGTGTATGCCGTTCGCCTGCTTTATCATATCGGGAAGTCTTTTTCCCTCAGTAGATAGCTGTAATTGAGTTTCGTTTATCTCTTTCATATCATTCAATTCTAATTGATATTTTGTTGTTACATTCTGGTTTTACTAATAACACACCTTTTGGGATACTAACTACTAAATTTCCCATTCTATCGAACTCGATAGTATATCTTTGTCCTTTATCGTTATATACATCTAAACCGTATTTAGCTTCAAAACCGGGAATCTTTTTCTCTTCTAATACAACATTTACTTTCATACTTAATAACCCGGTTAACCTCCACCGGGTGAGGGTAAAATGAAACTTACTTTAATTCACGATAAACAACAACTGTTTCAATGCCGTTTCTTGTACACCAATATTGCAATATACCTTTATTCTTATTGTATGCAAACCGTTCGTTATTGCTACTTTCTATTGAATAAACGGTAAAGCCTAAATCATCACGTGACACCCTCGTTACCTTGTGATAACTAACATGTCCTGCGGAGAATACCCTAACACATTTATCTGATAAGTCCACATGTTCCCAAACATATGGTGATATAGACGTTGTAACCTCACCATTCACATAAACAGTTTGCCATTCCGGTACATCAATAGAATACTCTGTTTGATACACATTGTCGCTATCATCACTGCATGAAGTTACTACGAAGGTGAATACAAGCAACACAAAAACAATAATTAACGCTCTGAACAATTTTACTTCTTCTTTCATTTTGATTAAATTTTAAATTAAAAAATACTTATGGTTAATACTTTATTAGGTAAATTGAAGGAGTATTTAAACCCTTCGTTTGTTAGGACTGTATAAATCGCATCCAAAACCTCAGAACTATCGGTTGTTAGAGTAACGTCCGATGAACGGTTGCCGTAATACGACATTTGAACAACTGCCATTTCTATACGCATTAAGTTGTATGAAACTTCCTTGTTAGTTAGGCAGTATCGGTTAAACGCTTTTTCCTTATCTGTCAGCATAGATGTTGAACCCGACTTATTAAACGATCGTATCATAATTCTAATTTTTTATTGTTAGCATACATGTGAACGAATAGACCCATCGGGATAGCATATTGTATACACAATATTACCTAACTTAAACGGACGATCAGCACGTGAAACGCTCCAAAAGATTGATTTCCTTTTCGGATCATTCAATATAGCACCTCTCTGAATAGCCGCTACAAGTTTCATAGCACTTTTTATTGTTTTAGCCTTGACAGTGCCTAATACGTTAATCTCTCCGGTCAAGCAATAAATAAATTCCTTTTCTTCCATAACTCTAAGTTTTATTGTTAGTAATTCGTTTCCTTTTGATGTTGCAAAGTTAAGGAGATATTTTAAATATCAAAGCATAAGTTTGATATTTAATACTAATTTAACTTTTGAGGCGTGTTCGGATAAGGTAATAAAAAACCCCTCTACTTTCACAAGCGGAGGGGGAAAAATGTAATTATGACAAAACCCAATATATATAGTTATTGAAAATGTTCTAATTAGAAACTGTCTATATTCGCATACCGACAGTTTAAGATAAAATATGATACAAATCTTCTACAAACATGATTCTATGAAAATCAATAACCGCTGTTAATGACGTTAGTAATAACTTCTACGCTGCAAATATACGGATATATTCCTCAGTGGCAAATACTTTAACGTGAATCAACCTTTTTAACATTGAATTATCACTTTATGATCGTAGTTACGTTAAAACCTGTTATCTCTGTATGTGGGTTTTTGCTCGTTACGATAAACTCCCTATACTTCACCTTCTTTAGTCGAAACCACAAAAACCGCTTTCTATGCTCTATGTTTAATATTTCCAAGCTATCACGGGTAACGGTTGTTCCGGCAAACGTGCCGTTGCTATCTATGCAGCCGGATAAGTCAAGCCATTTAGAGCGCATATTTACGCATTTCATTGTGTCGATAACCAAACTATCACGAATAACAATACTATCCCGTGCAGCCGTGCTAAAATGCGTCTCAGTTGATGTTTGAACGCTTGTGTGACTTTTCAAGTCATTAATAGATTGCTTTAGCTCTTTTATAGTGTTATCCTTCCCTTGTATAGTGTTCCGGTACTGCTTTAAAGTCAGATTCAATTCCTCTACTTTCATGGCACTTTGACCGCCTTTCGTCCGGTACGCAACGTTCTGAGTTGTTAGGACGCTAACATTTCTTTCTGCAATAGCCTTTTTCTTACGTAAATCAGCGTTTATCAGTAATAGCGACACAATGCCAAGGCAAAGAGCAAAAGTCGCTAAAAACGCAAACAATCGCCTTTTCATAGCTTTAGTATTTGGTTTTTGAGATTAGAGGGATCGTAGGAGACATGCACCCATGAAAAGTCCTTTTCATCTATCAACTGTTTGAAATTGAAATTGTATTTGATTAGGTAGAAAAGGCGTTCGTTCTCTTCCTTGCTTCCTCCTGTAATATCAGCCGCAAAACCTTTCACGTGATCGGATGTTTTAGAGCCGCCAACGGCTTTGTTTAACTCCGGACACCGATAGCCCGAATTAACTGTGATCGGCTTACCGGAAAGCTTCCGTAGAGGGTCTAATACGTTTTCTACTAATAAGGTCAAATTCTTTTCAACCTCCGGTGTTGGCGTGTTATCAATACCTTTCGCCTCTGCCGTTGCTGAGCGTGTCAGCTCTTTCAATGTGAAATATTTCATTTTGATAAAGTTTAAAGGGAGGCGTTAAACCTCCCGTGTTAATTACTTAGTTTCAATCTCAATCTTTTCTTCGTGTTCCTCGACTATCTTTGCGGCATTCTCTCCCATCAGCCTCTTAAACTCAAACCGGACAATATGGTAGATCAACCGGAAAGATTTGTTATCCGGGTAGCTGATACAAAGGTTCTTAAAACCGTTCGACAGATATACGTACATAAAGACGTATGTAATCGTCTTTGCCGATAGAACGGCTGCATCGTGATCCCCCATCTTAGCCACAGACGAAAAGATAACGGTTATCACAATGATGTACAAAATAAGTTCCTGCACGGCTGAGATGAATTTCAGCATAGTGAACCTACGAACACTATTTACCGACAAATTAACCCCATCGGCACGCATGCCGCAAATAATGTTAAAGCCAAACATGAACACAAGGGCGGTTATAAAACCGCTCGTAGGGGTGAGAAACGCAAGTATCGGACTAATTGCCGATACAAGCATTAACCTTAACTGTTCTTGTGTGACATTCATTATTCTACTGTTTTAGGTGCGGTCAACTCAAAGATGAAGTTTTGAAAGTCGTTCACATAGACGGATGTTTTAGTAGATAGAGGAAACTGGTTTGCCTCAAAGCGACCGTCACGGATGGCAAGCGATCCGACCGGAACGTATTGTTCTTGCAGAATTGGACTACCGGAAGTTCCAGGCATTTCTACCATTTGTTTCTCTGACACATCAGCCGTACAGTGGGTAATGTTGTACTTGTCCGGCTCTGTCGATACCGTTGTTAATTGACCTACGTACTTTCCGTTTTCCGTCTCGAAATGGTAGTCCATCACTTTTGTTTCTTTCGTGTAAACTACTGACTTTAAATCAAAATCTAAACCTTTCTTTTCCATAATTTTATATTAATTGATTAATGTTTGGTACAAAGGTAAGCGGTAAGAAGGTACAAACCAACTTACCGCAAATGTTAACTATTAAACTAACTAACCATACCGCAAAAATATATGATAACAGCTGCGTTTTTCATTCCATTATTCACATCAAATACTTTATATGTAAATTCCCCGGGTGAATAAGGCTCTACGGTAGTACTTAACCAAAGTGATGGATCATAACCTTGCAACATAACAAAGTAATTCCCAACTTGCCCCCCACTTGTATACACAGTATATCTTCCGATTGAGTTTAAAACCACCCTAGTTATATGAAAGTCGGGGTTTCCCCATGTTTTACCGATAGCCCCACTACCCAATATTGTACATGCGTAAAATACTCCGGGAGCTTTCCAAGTTCGAACACCCATAAAATCAACATCCTTGCACTGAACCCAAAAATTTGACCCTGTTAGGAATACTCTTCCGTTACCCGTAGTAGTCAACGCATAACCACCCGAATTATGTTCTACACGTACTCCGCTACTGTCAAAAGTAGCGGAATTATTCGATAGAGTCATTTGTATGCCTGCGGGCGTATTTTGGGCGGAAAATATACCCGATACAATGGTGAAGTTACCGATCTTTGCACCATTTTGTATATTGATGTTCTTCCCGGTCAGCACTCCCCCTGTGATAGTCATACCACCGATAACCGCCCCATCCGTTACAGTCAAGTTTCCGGTAGTGATGCGCTGTGCCGCAAAACCTCCGGCAACAACCTCACCAACTTCAATTGCATTTGCAGCAAGTTTTCCGTTCGCATTGATGGCGGCTGTCTGCTGTCCTGCGTTGTTTTGGAAAAGGACGTTATCAGACTTTAGCACGATTTTGCGGGACGTGATGTTGATTCCGGTTTTGACTAAGCCGTTTTGGGTGGCGGTGACACGACCGTCTACTGTGTTGGCTTTGCTGTTCGCTGTTCCTGCTAATGAATTGGCGGAATTTGCCGTTTGTTCTACTACGCTTAATTTTGCGTGGTCTGAACTCAAAGTTAACTCAGCCGCACTTAATCGCCTACCTTGATCGTCCACTTTGTTTGCAGTTAAAGCTATGCTTTCCTGCGTCTGCTTTATTTCGGTATAGTATCCGTATGTGCGGACGGGTTCAGTTCCATCGGTGCGAACGGGGAACGATGTATTATACGAACCGTGATAATCGGTTTGATAAACGTTGATTACGTTTGGGTCAATAGTATCATCTACGGTTACGTCATACATAGAACCGCCCCTAATACCCATTCTACACGTAGACGTTTTAGTTATTTGTCCCAAATCAACAACTATCTTTGCACCCGCAGAAGTCCATGCTTTAGTATAGTCAAAGATATTGGTTACTGCTGGCAACGAACCCCAACCCGAACCGGACATCTCAAACGTTAAGTTCATAGAAAAACCGCCATCATGTGTACCGTATGAAGGTTTTCCGTATCCCGCATTAAGAGGTCTACTTATTTCAACCCTTGTTTTGTGGTAAACCGGAATACTTATAACCAACGGGAAAAACTTATTATTGTCCCATCCTCTTAAATCTATTCGCTTTGATATATGCCTATTGGTGGTACTATTAATAACACTAATATCACCAACAACAGACGTGATACTTTTTTCGGTCTGTTCGATGCGTGAAGCAAGTCCGGTAACACGTCCATCAACGGTATTTATCTTTTCAACGGTGGATGTTATCTTACCTTCGACTACACTAATTTGACTATTGGTATATTCAGCGCCTTTATAAACTGCATCCTGAAAATTGGGACTCCATGCGGTTGCAATTTCACCTGCTTCTACTTTAAAGTCTTTCACCCATATATAAGCCCAATCAATTCTTTCTATATCAACAAAATTATATACATCCTTTTGTTCCTCTGTGTTTTTCGTTACGTTAAATGTATGCTTGAAATAACTCCATTGGTTATCTGCTGTTGATTTAACAATTACGTTTTCAGAATCACACACATCAATAGTAAAACCAACTGGGGTATTTTGACTACCTTTAATCCATCCGGAAACGGTATACTTACCGGGGATAGGCGGGATAATATCAGGTATCCGCATAGCTCCTCCATTACCTTGTGAACCAACCAAATAGAAACCATGCAGAGACATTTGCCTTTCAATAGTAGGAGATGGATATAAAGTATTAAGCGTTGAACTTGTGTAACTATACAAATTGTTAGCACCTATACCCCAATTTTCTACCTTAGTTTTAACGGATAGTTCAATTTTTCCCGGTATAGCCGCTAACTCGGTAGCAATATTACTAAACTCCTGTTCGATGCTCTTTCCATTTCTCAGAATGAAAATACCTTTCAGGAAACAGTTCATCGCATACAGACCGTATCCGGACGGTTGGAGGTCAGCCGGAAAGTCTGTATCCGTCATGCCATCGAGACAACCCAAAATCACTTTGTTCTTTCCGGCCAAAGACGTGGAGTTTACCCCGTCCAGTACAGAAATGCGCGGTTTACCATCTTCCGAAGCTGTGAGATACAAAATGCCCTGTCTGTTCGGATTCGTGAGGTTACCCATCTGAACCAGATCATCACCAACGGCCGGAGTTGTACCATTGGGAAATACGGATTTAAGTATAAGAATCGAATCATCATTCACCGAGGCAACCGGAACCCAGTAGTATTTAACGTGTCCGGATGTGTAGACCTGACAACGTACCAAGTCATCAGTGACAAACATCATGTCGCCCTCTATACCTAAAACATAGTAAGCCGGATCGCCGGACGTTTCCGAAATGGACTTAACACGCCCGTTGGCGGATGAAATCACCAGACCGCCGTTAACCGCACGAACTTTCGAAATGATAAGTTCAAAAATGGTCATGGCCTTACGGACTACGGCATTATCTATTTCAAGGTTCCAATCCCCATTGATAGCCTTGTATAGCTTCATCCCTTCACCCATCAGTCCGGGGATGAATCTTTCTGAACTGATATAGTCCTTGACTATGGTTTGAAACAGGGTTGCGACGTGCTCAACATTCAGATCGTATGTTTTTGCAAGTGCCTGAACGAGTAAATTTAAAGTATGCGTGTTACCTTTAGCCCAAATATCCGCGCCTGTTGAAATATTCCCTTCCGAATGTAGTGTGCCAACATTGGCCGAACCGGTTACTTCCAATGTAGCGGCTTTAACTTTCATCCGGGCAACTAAAGATTGCAATTCCGTGTCGCCACTTTCGTTGATAAATGTAAGCCCATCACCAACAAACAGCCCTTTCAGGAAAGTGATAGGCTCTTTAGCTATATCCGCTTTTACCTTGCTTAAATAAAGATCATCTATCTTCTTCAAAGCCTCTTTAATCGCTGCATCTATCTCCTTCAAAATGCGGAGCGAAGAAAGCGTATTATCATCGGTTAACTCTGTGGCGGTATCCGATGAAGCAATGATACGCGAACGAATCTCTAACAGCGTTCGGAGCGATGACAGTACGTTGCTATCGGTAAACGACTTTGTATCGGTAGCCTTTACAATGTCAACCGAAGCACCTCCACCACCTCCGCCGTTAACAGTAACGCCGCCAGCCGTCCGGGTGATAACAGCCCCAGCCGGATAGTTCTTTGACCGGGGTTTCGCAGGAATGGATGTAGTTTTAATCTTTACGTCTTTCATGTCTCTATCATAATACACCGGAACTGCTCCATCTTATAATCGATACTTCCTCCGGCATTAATGAATATCTTATTAACCAGAGATTTGTCCGACAGTCTGGAAATAGGAGTTAAACCAATCGTTTCTTCTATTTCTTGTGTTAGCTTGATACGAGTAGTGCTATATCGATTGATTATACGCTGGATTAAATGCTCCTCCGGACGAATAGCCCTGTCAACCAGTACCGAATACAAATTATCACGAAGATAGTCCTCTCCTATCATCACTTTCGAATAGCATGCCCCATCATTGTTGTAACTGGATATTTTAAACTCGATTTCGTCTAATTCGTTAATGTAGTCTTCGTTAACGACATTTTCATAATAACGGTCTGTATTGTCGGTAGTCTTTTCGGCCTCGGTGCTCTTTCCATATTTAAAGGAAAAGTCTTTTAACAAGAATCCATTTATAAAAATAGCATTATGTATTTTAGATGCGTAAAGAGTAAATTCAAGCTCGCCATATAATAGGGTATCAATAGGGATTATTACGCCTGAAACACCTTTATATGGCATATATATTGTTTTTTGGTTCTCAATGGATACATAATCTAATCGGGCTTTGTTATTCTCTTCGGAGGCGGGAAGTCTAAAAAAATAATTGGGATTTGCAGACCATGCGAATGGGGCCAATCCGTTAGTACTGCCATAATATTTATTACCGATCCGTAATTGGCAAGCAGCCAACGGCATGTACGTGCCCCGGCTATTGTCCCAAGGAATCAAATCCATATCCGCTATCGTCTTATAGCTTCCAGATACAGCAAAGGCCCCTGATTCGTACACTGAGGACGCACCTTTAAAATCCATTATCTTTGTTAAGAGTTCCAGCCCGCCTATCATTGATAAGTCACCGACAGCACCCAAACACCTGGCTTGTATAACATTTGTAAACGAATAGTCTGAAATATCCGGCTTACCGTCCACTATTTTATAATTGCAGTACCTTTCCTGTATTCCTCCTATAAGTTTATGCGCATCATAAGCACGTAACTCTAAATCGTCATTGGTGATAACCGTATCGCCATCATACAGATACATGTTCCAGTTTTTCGGATAAAGAAACTGACGGTAACATTTTCTATCTTTATTCGTATTTAAACGTGACGAAAGAACTTTTGCATCTTCGTAACTCTCTTCCGGAAGTAAATTCCCAACCGGATAATTACTGTCTTTTACTGTTACTTTATTATAACCGCCCAAAATATCGAGCGTATGATTATCGCCGCTAAAGCCAACTTTTTGGACGTTGATAGTAAATCCTCTCACGGTTGCATATGCGGAAAAGTCCAACGCATACTTATAGTAATCGCCTGCATGATCCACATCTACGAAGTAAAGCTCACCCCTCCAATCCACACAAGTCCAATTGAGGAATTTGCATATCTCTTCAAGCACCTCTTTTAGTTTCATTGGCTTGTCATCTTCATCAAAGAAATTCTGTTCACTTATCATCATGTCCTTCAGAACATTTGTCCAAGCCGTATAATTCGATTTATCCTTTGCGTAAACATGTGGAATATATACGTTTGAATAACAGCCTCGAGATTCAGAGACACAACGGGTTAATAATTCCCATAAAGTTACAAACCCTCTTTCTGTCCCGTTTTTGGGTTTATAATCGATATACTCCAAAGCGGACATGGCGCTGACACATTCAAGTTCCAATTCGAATATAGTACTGCTATAATCTTGTGTGTACAACTCCGGCTTGATAAAGCCACACCACGTTACCACGCCATCACGCTTAAATGTTACACGGTATTGCTGATAAGCTGTGGAAAACAAACTTTGCAAATAATCCGAACCTACTATCCGGATATTGGCCGTACTGAACCTGGACGGGACGTATAAGAAATCATCATCATCGATATCTACAGTAAATGGATTTCCAGCCCCCACTAATTCAGTAGGAGCCCCCACATACCCTTCTTTCTCTATTTCTATAATGCAAGATTTATTACGGAGACTTGCAAAAGGAATCGTATAAATCAATCCGTAGCTCATAATGGTTTCTTTCCTTGTTTTTTTAATGTGTTATTTATGGAGAGCAGAATATCCGGTCCGAGCACCTTGGCTTTCCCAAATTCTATTTGGACCCTATTTGAACTCCCCAAATTACCAGAGTTGATAGCATCAAACAAATTAGATTGCTGGGTCATATTCAAAATCATTTCCCCTTTATTCAGACGCGCCAATCCTTTATCTCCAAAAGATGTGCCCCCTAAATAGATCCCCCCTGAATTAAATCCGGGAGCGCTAATTCTCGCTGCTTCTATCATAGCCATCATTGTCGCTATTTGTCCCGCCGCCAGAGCCGCCCCGACAAAAGGTATTCCCGCATAAGCCGCTGTACTCTTCGATGCCATTTCTGTAACAGCCGCCGCACTTTTCTTCTGACTATTTTCTAATTCCATTTTTGTCGCTACTTCATCTGCGGCTATTTTAACAACTGTTCCTGCAACCGTTCCTGCTGTACTTTTCTCAAGTCCTTGCTGTGCCTCCTTGGCGCCAGCCAACTTTTTAGCCAAAACTGATATATTCTCAATAGTACGAACTATAGACGTAAAAGAATCAACCGTATTTATCATTGCATTCCAAATGGCCATGATTTTCTCCCATCCCGTTGCATCTACATCATTCATCACATCACGAAGGCTCGTAAAGGCCGATACGACACGATCGGAGCTTGTAGCGATATCCTTGATCCCTGAGTAAAGCGATTCATCCAGCTCCTTAGTGATTTTTTTCACGTCTTCTTTTACTTTAGCTAATTTCAAAGCCTCCTCCAAAGTAGGGACATTGGCTATCGCATTTGACAGTTCATCCGAAAGTTCCTTACCTACTTTCTTTGCCTGTTCCTGTAATTCTTTTGCGTATTCCTTTGCTTTATCAAGATTCTCAGAGGCAATATCCACTTTTGATTTTTTATAATCAAAAGTGGTATCGCGTGATTTCATCTTCACGGATGGGATATGTGATATCGCCTGATCCAGCATGTCCTTGATAAAAGCATCAGCCCTCTCACCGATTCCTTTAATGCTTGCGGCAAACTTAGCGGCCTCAACCGATAGCCCCGCAAGATTTTCATTGAAAGCCTTTTGAGAGATAAGTCCTTTTGAAAGCAAGGTTTTATTTTCTTTAACCTTATCATTGTACTCCTTCTGCACCTTCTCCATCTCTGCGGCCGCCTCATCATATAAAGGATGATCAATAACATCCTGAAGCATTTTGAGATATTTGCTATTAAGTATCTCTTTGTCACCTGACGCTTTGGCCTCTATCAACATCTTCCTCCCGAGTTCATCGACAGCTTTATAATATTCCGACTCCGACATCTTCTCGACTTCCCGGCGGGCATCCAATTCCCTTAAGGATTTAGCGTATTTCTCTTCGGCCTTTTGAAGTTCCGTCTTTTTAGAATCAGGTTCAGGAGGTGTAGAATCAGCCGTAGCCACAGAATTAGCAATCTCCTTGCCTAATCGACCTTTAGCGTCTTTTAGTATCTTGGCGTGTTCGATAAATGCATTCAAGTCATCTTTAAGCCCGTTTTCCCAGCCTAAAGCATCTTGGGTATGCACACCGTATTTCTTTTTAAATCTTTCCTCTTTTACTAAATCCCCGCGAGCCATCGCCCAGTCCGGAGCCATACTTCGTATCGTTTTGCCATTATATGATTTACCACCAATCTTTCCTAATTCATTTTCGCTATCAGCCACCTCTTTAGCAGCCAGTTCGGCTCTTGCTGCACTTTCTAATAATGATATACGCTTTTCAATAACTTTGTTAACATCTTGATTAACACTCAATTCAGTCCCTAAAATCCCATTTATCTGGGCTAAAATTCTTTTCTTATCTGATAATGTGACATTGGTCTTATTGTATTCCTCTTGCAGAGCGCGAATCTTGATTATTTCAGGAGTTTTTGAGGGAACATCATTCATTCGTTTCTGATATTCATCGAATAACCCTTTTATACGCTTTGACTCCCGATAGGCATTATACAATTTAGCGACTACAGCCCCAATGACCGTCAATATAGCCGTAGGAGCCATGGATATCAGGGTTGCCCTAATCGACATGGCGGCCTTAGAGAACGCCATTTTAATGGAGGCAGAAGTTCTCTGTGCTTTCCACGCTATTTCATCGAATTTTTGGCCGGCATCTTTAGCCGCCCGGCGTGCAGCGGATTTAGCAGCCAACTCAGCCCGGGATATCGACAGAAGTATTTTATTCACCAACCGGCTTGTTACCATAACCATGATGGCGGCAACCGTATAGGTAATTACCGATCTTATATTGTCAGCCGCCACCTTTACCGCGTTCGTTAGCCAATCGATCAAGGCTTTATATTTGCTCTGTACTTCCGTTCCATTCACGAATTCAGTGAATGCATTCTTAAGCCGGTTCACGGAAGTTTCCAAATTATCCGTATCTACGTTGGGAATCATCTTGTCAAGAGCCTCAGCAAACTTAGGAAGAACATCTTTACTCATTAATTTGCCCTGCTTTAACAACTTGTCAAGCCCCCCTACCGATACCCCTGCGGCTTTTGCCATGGCTTGCAGAGCGATAGGTAGGCGCTCTCCCATTTGTAAACGAAGCTCCTCTGAACTAACCTTTCCCTTGGACATCATTTGAGATAATGCCAGAAAGACGCCGTTGCTATCTTCCGCACTCATCCCAAATGCGGTTACTGCACGGGACACAGACTCAAATATTTTCCGCTGATCCATCATAGACATGCCCGATATGGAAGCGGCAACCGTAAACTTAGCGTAATTCCCGGTCAACGCGTTGATCTCAATACCATATTTCTTCGCCATGTCCAGCAAAAAACGCTGGTTATCAGCGAACCGGACCATGCTACCGGATACATTCTTCAAAGCAGTGGTAACCCGGCTGGTTTCCCTGGCAACATCGATCAGACGGGATACAAAGTTGCTCAACCCCAATCCACCGGCACCCAGTGCCGCCGCAAAAGTTAAGACCTGCATCTGCATCACTCTTAGACCGTTTTTAACGGAATTCGTACCTCTCTTGAAGTTTTCAGTCAGGAGGTTTATCGCAATCGAAAATGATAATCTACCTGCCATACTATTTATTTATTAGTTTCTTACCCTCTTTCATAAACTGTTCGAAGCGGTCTATATCTTCATTTATTGCTCTTTCCGCTTCCCTGGCCGCCTCTACTTCCTCCCATGGGAATGTTATCAGGTCCATAGCCCCGTTTTTCATCTTCTTGGAATCAATATGCGGCAACATGGTAAAGAATGTCCATAACCGGCTGGCTTCCATCTCTTCTTTACGTTTACGTTCATAGGCTTCAATATACATGGGCAAATCACACAACTCCATTTCCTCCAATGCATATGTAGCATCCAGACCGGACATGATAAGCGTTGACACGATATTGCCTATCATCCCCGGAGTGGTATCGGAATTGATCTTATCTGTACCAGCTCGTTTATTTTGAAACTGGGCCAATACAGACATCCTATTTTCCAAAGACAATACCATCTCACGAACCAATTTCCGGTTGGATAGTGTCTTTTTAAAAACATCAAACGTATATACTTCTCCTTTAGCAACTATTGTGGAGGTATATAACAATGCGTTTACATCCTCTTTATCTGAATAGTCCATTAAAGAAAATGATTTACCCCTGAGTTGTTCCCAGCGGATAACAGCCTTTATTGTCAATCTTGCTTCCATCCAATTTATTAATTAAAAAGGCGGCCATCTACGGACCGCCTTCGATATTCATCATTATTGTATTTCTTATCCTCCCACCCCGACAGGCTCAACCGGGGCAAGGGCGCCAATTCCCTTAAAAGAAGCACTGCATGAAACAATCTGTCCATTATCTGATTTAATGGATAAGGACGTGATAATTACTTTACCCGTATAGTTCTTTTGCTTTGTATCCTTAGTGAAAGTTCCACCGAAATTATCCTTATCGGCAGACGCAGGGCTCCCCAAAAAGAAGTCAAGTACCTCACCTGTTATCTGCTTACTCAAAAGAGTGTCAAAGCTCATTGCACCTTCTTTTCGGGTTAACAATGATTCACTTGACAGGGTAAAGCTCTTTTTCCCAGGAAGCGAACCGGCCCAGTCCCCCATCATTTTATTAGAAATATCAATCTCTTCTGTTGAAACATCCAACCCGCAGCTGGAAGCAAAAGCAATAGGTTCATCACCGATGAAAAGCATAAGCTCCCCCCGATAAATGTCTTTGCTGGAATCTAATTTTGTTGCCATTGTTTTTAAAATTTTAGTTTTACGTTTCATATTAATCAATTGAAAACTGCAAGACTTGGAAATATTTTCCGGATTCATAATCCTCTGTAGAATCTTCCATCCTGATTTTCATTACCGGATCTACAAACTCCCCCTCCAAAGCATCATAGATAAGACTTGCCAATTCCTGGGAGCGGGTGTAATTATCACTCACGGCAGTTACGAATATGGTCGGAACCTGACGGGCAACTCCCATCTTGGTGTACTCCTGCTTGAATCCATCCCGTTGATATATAATAAAATCCCCCTCGGTTCCATTCGGGGCAACCAACGGAAATATTTTATCACCTACCATTGTCTTGATACCCAAAGAATCCTGCAAGATAGCCCGTACCTCTGTTGTTACTTTAAACTTGTTCATATTAGTATCTATTGTTGCCGCATCATTATCCGGGTAACCGCTCGCTGAACTGTAGCCATCATCATATCCATACCTTTCTTCCAATCCTGATCGGCAGTATCACTCCAAAAGCGATTAGCAGGCATGATACCGGAAGTTCCCGTAATCGGGTGAGGGCGCTTCACCGTCCCTCTGTCTACCAAATGTGCGTGATGTCCTCTGTAATTGAAGCCGACCACAGCGCCAAGACTACGGCGTTTCACCCGCACGGCAAAAGCATTGTATAAATTATGAGCCGCCAACGCTTTGCGCCCCTCTTTGGTCAAACGACCTTTTTTATAGCTACGCTCTGATAAGCGTTTCCTACCCCTACGGGCAAAGAAGCCGCCGGCGCTTCTGAGCCCTGCCCTTATCGCTTTATCTTTATCAATATCCCCCAATTCAGAAACCGCCATCTCTATTTGAGACAGGGAGGAAACAGTCAACTCAAAAGCTTTGCCTCTACCCGCCATTCTGGCATCTACGTATTTCCCATATATGTAATCGTGGATATGTCTACTAAAAAGATCACTCATATATTCAGTTTTTCAAGTGTGATTACAAGCGTGTTATCTCTTTGTGGATCAATCATCTTTATCGCATATTCCACTCCCCGATAAACAACCCTCTGGTTTTCTTTAATCGCCGGATAATTCCGAACCTGAAATACTATAATACTACCGATAAATTGCTCCATGGCATTCACTCCGCTCTTGTCTGCAACAGCAGACATCTTCCGGCGCGAAGCCTTGCAAGTCAACACCGTTTCATATCTATTGGATACAAAACCGTTCAGGTCCTGGCTTTTCACCTCTTCCCTGAATTCCAGAATCTCACGTAACAGTCCCGCTTTCATTTGGAGTAATCAATGTATGGTTGTAATAAATAGTCCAGCAAACCGACTTTGTCCCGCGCCCGTTCCGCGACAAAGTTGACTTCCCGATCCCGAAACAAACCTCCGGCAACAAGAAGGATAGCTGAGAGAATAGGGTCGGGCAACTTCCCTTCACTATCCTCCAGCGTATCTAGCTCCCGACGTATGTGATTAGCTACAGCCCCCTCAGCGGCGGCAACATATACGCCAATGATACTATCATCATCGGTGTATTCTGCCTCGATGTAAAGGTGCTTCTTCGCCAAATCTAACGATACGTACTTCATGGCTTACTTCATTGAGGCAATGGAGAATGACTCAGGGCGGATCATGCCCATATTCCAATAAGAATTAATCACCAAGCGTACAACTCCCTCCAACATGCGGGAATACGGATCCACTTTGATTTCCAACGCTCCCCACTGACCTATAAAGTAGTCGTTCCAGTTACCAAAAACAATGCCGAATTCATCTTTAGCGGTCTGCAAGCCTTTAGGCAGGTTATTGGTGCGAAGCGCTTTATATCCGTTAAGAGTACCTTCACCCTTATCGCCAAAAATGAAGCCTCCGGCACCGGAAGCATCTTTCACTTTAGTTTTGGCCTTACCTACCAAAGACGGGTGCATAATGTAAGCCAAATTACCAAAGAGTGCATTGTTGATATCCGCATCGGTTTCCAACTCCACAATTTTAGCCCAATCCATGACACCGTTAATGGCCGGCACTGTCTGAAACAGCCCGTCGGGCGTATTATCATTGTGAGCGTGCGTACCAAATGCGGTTTGCTCAACCTTCTGCGCAATAGCAGCAGCCAACGTTTGTCGAATAATTGCCTCAACCGAAGTATTTTCCTGGACAAGCAACTGCTCGGAGATATCAACATAAGCCGTCAGTCTCTTAGGTTTATAGGCGTCACCTTTGCTAAATTGCCCGGCACCGTCTTTGGCTTTAGCGTTTTCACCCTCCCAGAAAACATTGGAACCACTATACTTCGGCCAATAAATATCCCCCTGTAAACCGGTCATAAATCTGGCTCCCGCCTGAGCCAAGACCAAAGAGGATTGAAGCGGCAGCAACAATTCCTGCTGCTCCTGATCAATGACTACTCCCGTAGCCGATTCGGTTGCCGCCGTAAACATTGCCCGCTTCTCCAAGCTCATCGGGATTACCAATGAATTTTGAGATGACCTCGTTACCCCTGCGCTATTATGCAGGCGCGTTGCCGCCTCAATAACGGAAGCATCCGCATCATGCTGTCCCTGTCCGGAAATATAGTTGGCCAATGAACGACGGAGAGAAAAGCGTTCCTGACCGGGTTCTACATGGGGAGTCCCTTTACCTCTGTTCTCGGCCTCCTTGGTTGCAATCTCCATATTAATGTCAGTCATCCGGCACTGGATCTCTCCAAGTTCCGTATTTTCGCCCTCGTTTAACATGCGTTTTTCGGCTCTCGCACCATCAGTTATCGCTTTAGCACGGATAGAAAGCTGGGTTCTTTCGTCTTTTAAATCTGTAATTGATTTTTCTCTTGGCATAATCGTTAAATTAATTATTAAATAATTTTTCTATATTCTCGTAATATTCATCCAACTCTCCGGATTTTCTCTGTTCTTCCTGTTTACGAAAATCTTCTTCGGCCTGCTCCTTGCCTCTCATATAAACCGATGTTTTGCTATATGCGGCATTATATACAGGCGCGACATCATATAAATGATCTATTTTCAATATTGTCCGCTTCCATGTTCCATCACTTTTCTTTTCCCAAGTCTCTTCCTCTACATCAAAGCAAAAAGAACTCTCGGCGATCTCGCCTCTCCGGATATTTTCCATCAGCTCATCTCCGAGCCCAGTCTTTGGAGCCTCAAAACGGTATCTCAATCCCTTGCTATCAATAGATAATGTCAACGAGCCAGTCCCCCGATTGCATCGGGCAAGAATCCCCCGACTTTGGTCATGGTTTAGCAACGCAAATACATCACTTTTCTCAATAACACCATCCAGGGCTCCATGCTCAATCACCTCTTCAAAACTTAAACCGTCCGAAGACACGCCAAAAAGCAAAGCATACCCTTCAACGGTGCGCTTTTCTTCGTCTGACACCACTTGATAGGCAGTATTTCTTATTTCTCTCTTTTCATCCATAATCAATCCTTTTCTTCATTAACCACAGAACTGTCGGACAACTTGGAATTTTTATCTATGACAGGGTCGGCTACCGCACGATCTAATGTTTGTGTATTGACTTGCACAAAGGCTTTATCTCCATTTTCTAATCGGGGCAAATTATTCTCCCGGCGAATTTCATTGGGTGTCATCCCTGCAACATAAAACATATCCTTTGCATATGCGGCCTGCGCCTTTTTGTCTGTACGCAAAATTGCCGATGTATCAAATTCAGCCAATATCCGGCCACGTTCGGATTTAAGAAAAACTTTCCGATTGATCTCCTGCTCAATCTTGGTAATGACAGCCAGCACCGTATCCGTCAGGTATTGAAGCTGCGTAGCCTCAACAGTGGAGTAGCTCGATTTAGACAGGTCAAAAGCCTTAACAGGAGAGACGGAGAAAAAACGGCATAAATCCACCACATTAAACTCCCTGGACTCCAATAGTTGCGAATCCTTGGGACTGATAGTGATCGGCTGGTACTTCATATTCCCTTCAAGCACAGCAATGCCATTGGGTTTCCCCCCTACAGAAGAAGTACGATTTTCCCAAGTTTCATAGATCTGGTCTTTTTGTTTTTTATCCAAGCGGCCCTCAAATGCCAAGATACCCGCCACGTTACCGCCACCCTTAAAGAATCCTGCGGCATGCGCCTCACTGTCAGAGGCGATACCCAGCGTTTGCCGGGCATGGGTCAGCGTAGACACCCCAATGATTCCGTCATAAGAAAAGTTCAATACATGAATCATATCCTTAGGCTGTACCAGATCCTTAAACCCTGTAATCCTGTAACGTTTTCTACGAATGCCTTTCGCATCTACTATCCATTCTATACCTACTTGGGAAGAAGGAACATAGATTAGTTGTAAATCCGTCCCATCCCTTTCGATATAGGCATAACCGTTACCTGTTAAAAGGACTGAGGCCATCAATGTTTTAAAGAAGACGTACCTGGTCATGTCTTCATTAGGCTCTGTATTCAGAACATGGTAAGCCGGATGCCATTTACACTCCTTCTTAAAACCTTCTTCATCCAATTGATAGGTTTTTAATGGCAAGACAGCCACACTGTCAGAAATCAAGTCCACACACCGATAAACAGTAGAAAGCAACATTGGCTTATCACGGCTCAACAACAGCGATCTTCCACCGGAACTCCAAGCAGCTATATTAGATACCTCCTGTTTGGACGCTTTTCTAATCTCAATATTTAGAATTGGTATTTTCATTGTTTTCCTTTTACCATCTAACCAGAAAATTGTCCGACAGTTAATAGAATTCCCCGTACCGCGGAGACATCAGATAAATGCCAAGGGCTTCCAGCTTGGCTATTACTCCGTCTATTTTCTTCTCTTCAAACTGCTTCGACGGTTTGGTATTTCCATTCCGATCCCGTGCCATAATCACATTGCGGAAACAATGCCGGTTAATGACATTGTTGTCAATCACTGCCCGTCCGGATAATAGCAAGCGCTCCATTTCCTTTGTGGGACGGTTAAAGTTTCCCAATGCTTGGGAAAACTCCTCCATCGGCAACCCCTGATCTGTGGCGTTGATAACAAACTGTGTTGCGTTCCATGCATCATAAGCCACTTTTTGAATGAAAACAATCTCCCGGATACGCATCAGGTCATTGAGTATATAATCATAGTCCGTTACATTGCCCGGCGTAATGGTAATCAATCCCTGCCTACGCCAATCGCCATACAAATCCTTAAATCGTTTTTCTTGTAGCGCCGCCTCTGGAAGATAATACAGGGTTTTAAAGTAATATTTGTCCTGAGTCGGAAACATAAAACTCATACAGGTGAGATCACTCGTACTTGATAAGTCAATACCTGCATAGCAATCCATGTCCCGGAATTGCTCGAAATCAAGATTGGCAGAAGCGTTAAGGATGTAGTGATCCGGTATCCAAACAGTTTCCGCATCACACCACATATTGATATTCTTCGTTTTGATTCCAACTTCTTCTGAAAGAGAATTTATTGCCTTTTGAACCTGTTCCCTCAAATATTTAGGCTTTACTGTGACCCCTAAATTAGGATTACTCTTGCCCCACACTTTTTCATTTTTCCAATCATCCCCTTCATCTAAAGCATAAATCAAAGCAAAAAGGGTATCATCTTCTTTCAAGCCCTTCAACACTTCCGTACACATTTCACGAAACTGGTAGCATGGACCCAATTTATCAAAACCGGCGGTAGTGATAATGATACTCATCGGATCATCACGCATACCCTGCCCGGATTGGAGTACATCTTTCAAACCTGAATTTTTAGCCGCATGGTATTCATCAAGTAAAAACATAGACGGATTAGGGCCATCTAATTTGCTGGAATCAGCGGCAAGCACTTTCAAAAACGACAATGTTTTATCGAAGTTTATTTGATCGCGGAAAGACACAAGATACCGATGCTTAGGATCAAGCCCGGATACAAAGTTACGGCACATTGTAAAACTAACCTTTGCCTGATCTTTACTGTTAGCCGCCAAGTAGACTTCCGCAGCCGACTCGCCATCGGCGATAAGATGATATAGACAAAGTGCAGCCGCAAAAGCCGACTTGCCATTTTTACGGGCCATCTCAATGTATACAGATGAAACCAACCTGCACCAAGAGCCATCCTCATCTTTTTTATAGAATCCGTAGATACTTGCTACTGCAAACTCTTGCCAAGGCAGTAACGTAAACGATTTTCCGGCATGACGACCGGTGTAATGCCTCAACAAAGAAATAAATTCAATAGCATAATCCGCCCGATTCTCTCTAAAATCTATATCATCCCGTTCAAAAAGAACATAAAACCGTTCGACGGCCTGCTTAATAAACTCTCCCACTACAATCTTGCCATCTCTAACATCAGCGGCATATTGATAGTATCCTTTCATCGTCTCTCACGGGCCCCTTTCTTTAAAAATTGGTCTAAAGGAGAATCATTTTTATCTTCTGATTTCATAGCCTTAATATTTCCACGGCTTTTAATAGTCAAACCATACTCTGTCATGATTTTCATTACCTGAGCATAGTTTTTAGTGGCAATATTTTGAGCCGGATTAGCTGCTTTTTCGTATTTTATCTCAATAACGGGGCCTTCTTTAAGCAGGATATCAGTTGCCTGCATATACATCTCGTAGCTGGTTGCAAGCATTCTAATAGCTCCGAGATCAATATTCTGAATAGCTTTTCTAGCATTTAGCTCTTTTACCACATCCTTTATAAACTTCTGTGTTTCATCGGATAAATTATCGGGCATTACAAATTTCACCATATTCTGTTTTTTATAATAACCACATGAATGTCCGACAAATAAAACGTTAATGCTTTAACAAATTCAAAATTTGAAAAAATTCCGTGCGTGTGAAGAAGGGTTGGGCGAGGTATCGGAAGTCGATTTGCTCAAAATTCAACCCCATACCCGTGGAATAATGTTAATTCGATTTTAACACATTGTTTCACGAAAACACTGCCGTGGAACATAGCAGACTGCGTTTTAACATATAGTTCCACGAAAAGTGGAACAAAAAAGCCCCACCTTTACAGATGGGGCCACAAACTATTGCTTAGTTATCGTCAAAAAACAAAAGCAGCAGCTTGACTTATCTTCTTACCTATATCGGTCAATGCACCGGCCAAGGTTTTTAACTCAGCATCATTAAACCGAATGGGCTTCCCGTTGACAATACTTCCATTTAAACGTTGGTAAAACCACTGGGGAGACCTCTTAAAATATGTTTTGGCTAATGCTGAAACAGAGATAAACGGCAACACCGATTCCAACTTCTCTCTTAGTAATATTTCATCCGCTTCTTTGTTGGTGTCCTTGATGCATTCTATCAAACCTTCCGCAAACTGATCCATATCTTGATCCGCCAAAGCTTTCATCTCTTTGTCTACTGCCTCAATCTCCGCTTCGGTATTAGCATTGGCAAAGCGTTCCTTTAGTCTTTCTATATCTGTCTTCATAACTTCTTTATTTAGCCTCCCTGTCTTTCAAGGGAGGCGGTTGACAACTTACATTTCCTTTAACTTTTTCGTTAATAACTCGATTTGATAATCAAGCTCTTGTTTATAATGCCCTCTGTCCTGTAGCTCTTTGTAGTAGCGAAGGTAGAACAGCAAATCCTTCTCTAACTTTATCCGTTCTTTACTTACCGGTTTTTCTCCCATATGGCTTTTGTTTTTTGACACTACAAATATAATAACATTATTGTTATTAAGCAAATATTCCAATAACTTTTTTGTTATTATTTTGAGTTATGTATATTCTGATGGCATTGCTTACAAAGGCTCATTAAGTTGTCATAATCGTATGCTAATGATTTACGCTGTAAAGGATCATTCGTAGTCATGAATGATACGATATGATGAACATCCTCAGCCGGTGTAGCCAATCCCTTTTGCCAGCATACCTCACATAGAGGGTTATTCACCATCTTCCATGCTCGAAGCTTGCGCCATCGCTCTGAATTATATATCTTACGACGGGCATCATCATACATATTATTGCTCTTCTGTTCCCTCTTTTTGGGTTTGTAAATAGTCGGCATATGGTATTTCTCTTAATTGTTTAGAATCTTGAATTATCTGAAATGCTATCATTTTGTAACGATAGCAAAAGTGTTTTATAATATCCTCTTCCGATTCTAACAGGCTGGCCTCAACATCTTGAATGACATAAAGCACCGTGTCCTGAAAGATGTCCTCACGAGATAGTGAGCCATGAAACGTATCGAATTCGACACAACAAAGCGATCGAAGCTTAAGATAATTCTTTCCGATTGCTTCGGCCACCTTAGGATAATAACTATTTCGCTTGTACCTGTTTCTCATTTAGAATCAGATTACCGGAATCATCCGTTATTTCCCTCAAACTGCGCGCAACCATGCTCCTGATTACAACTGACATATTGACTCCCATTTTCTCAGATACCTCTTTCAATAGCATCCACGTATGTTCATCAAATCGGACTGACCTTCTTTTGTTTCCCATTCCAATACGACTTATTAATCCTCTAAAACATATCAATAATTATAATTCGCCCGCTTAGGCTGATCAAGCCGGCGGCTATCCGTCAGCCGTGACAACTCTTCCTCCTTCCGGTGTATAGAAACCGTCAGGTTATTACGGATATCCGAAAGACGCAGCCACTCTTCCAAGGGAGTGTCTTTAGCTCCCAGCTTTTCATTGATCCGGTCTAACTCTTCACTGCTGCGATTAATTTGACTACGAATACACAGTATCCGATCCTGCCTGGTTTGAAATCCACCCAGACCATTACTATCTATCGTTGTTTCCATTGCTGTATTGTCACTAATTAAACTTTGGGATATACATCCATAAGTCATTATCGGATACATCGCAACAGTAATCATCCGCATCTGCTGTGTCCCACACATGGTAATGTTTGTTGTAAACCAATATTTCGGGTTCATAATGTCCTTTGGCGGAAGCTATGACTAACACTGGTTCGCTCTGCTCTGATATATCATCCTCGTCCACAAATGGAAGCCGGTCTTTAGCCTTTATCCACGGAGATTGCTCTGCCTGCCAATTTGCGCCTTGCACAAAACCTACTTGAAAGGTATCTTTAACGCTGTAACCGTGGTTATCTTCCATTCCCCACGCTTCACACATTTCTTTTGCTCTTTCTTGAACCGTCTGTTTCATATTCATATCAATTATAGCTATTAGTTACTGTCCATATTAATAAAATCGATCTCGTTTACAGCCTTTAGAACTCTTAGAATGTCTTCTTGAAAATCTATAACCTGTTGATCACGAATTTTCTTCTTTATTTCAATCAAGGAAAGTTCCTGTATTCTTATCAGAGCCGGAATATCGTATACCAACTCAATCATTATTTCTTTCTTTTTCTTCATATCTTTTTATGTTATTGGTTAATATTCTCCGTCCGATGCACTCTTACTTCATTGTACCAGTTCCCTTTATATTCGCGGGCTTCAACGGTAAAGTTAACTCTGATCTTGTCTCCTACTTTGGGAGGGTTCTCAACAGGACCATCGAAACTGCAAACGGAAAAGCGCATCTTGCTGTGATAACGTTCGCTGGTTTCCATGATGTACTCTCTCTTCTCCCAGTCTTTACCATCCCTGGTAACTCCACCGGTGGATGGCAGCTCCACCAAAATTTTGCCTTCTGCTTCACATTTCATATATTCAGTTTTTAAATTATAATTTATCAGCCCTTATAAGTCGGTTCCCGACAACCCTGCGGGCTGTATAGGACAAGTTGCCGAAAAGTGTTAAATTTTAGATTTTAAAAACGTAATCACTTAATTTTCAACATTTTAATTGCGCACCATAAGGTGCTTTTTGTATTTACAGATAAAATACTGATTTTCAATATGTTATATTTTTCTGCAAATGGGCGTAAATATCCCTGTCTGGTAGCCTGATAAAAGTTTGTCCTTAAATTCACGCTCCATGTCACCGATTTCCTCCACGTACTTCTCACGCTCTTCCGGCCAGCTACGGGCAAAATTGCGTATAGTCTCCCATTGCTTTTTAGTCAGCTTACCCGAAAGATAAAGCTTCTTGTAACGCTCCTTGTACCGGGTAACTCCTATCCGGTATATCTCCCTGGCCCTTTCAAGCTGGGACACCTTTACGCCCTTGGCCGCAGACAGTTCTCTGGTAAAGCATATTTCTGACCAGTCCTTATAGAATATACGGCCGATCCTCGACAAGAAGAGGTTGTCCGTTAGCTCCATCAATGAAACAGACTGGTGCTTGTATATCGTTTCGATACGAAGAATGTTAGCCCCGACATTCCGTCCTTTCTCCCCGGCCTCAAAGCTCTTATCATAGACCTTCAGGATCTTCCGGAAATACTTGCTTTTCTCCGTTGTCTGTTGCTTGAACGCCGAATAGTTGGCATCGTTCCAAAGGAGCTTTCCTGAGACTTCATACATCTGTTTTATGTAAGAATCGGCAGGAAGGGACATCTTCATTGTGATACCTATCTCGTAATACGTTACCACGGCATTCTCAATCCGGACACATAGCCTCAACAGCAGCTCTTTGATTGTCCTTACAGCCATTGCGAAAGTTATCGGGCGGCTGTTATCCAGTTTCCCGGTCTTTCCCTTGGAATAGAGCTTGCAAATGGAACACGTACACCGTAACCTGTTACCGCGAATCTCGATGAAACAACCGTCAAAGTTGGCGTAAGCGGTAGACTTGTAATAGACTTCATCACCTTCCGTGCACTCCTCCAAATAATTTCGCAAGACAATCGTCTCAATATCCGCCGTGTCAATCGTTGCCTTTATGGTTATCTTGTCGAACATCTCTTCTTCTCTATAAAATACTCACACATTCTAAGGCCGGTTGATCGGCCACAGTCATGTATCGGGCAATACACCATGAAATTCTCAACCGGGCCGGCGCGTCTGCATTGCCGGCAATCACACTTTACCTTCTGCCTGATTTCCTCTTCTTTTCCCTTATTCTTATTCATCGCCTTGCTTTTTGATAGGTTGATGCTTTCAAAGACTTACACCTTCTGCATTCAGAACTGAAGGTGGAATAGACCTTCTCTCCCCGATTTAAAGTTCTGGGGTAAAAACGGTGAAGATAGTACCACTCGCCACAGATGGAACACCGTTTCATTAAACGACCGTCGGGGGAAGTACGGTAATTGTTTCTTTCCCGTCGATGGACCAACCGGCAATTTATACACTCTTCGTCCGTAAGTTTATACCGCCTGCAATGGGATAAAGACTTCTTTCCGCATTTGGCGAATGCCTTGCAATCAATACGCGGGATGGTTTGGGGGATATTCATAGGGCATTATCCAATAAGTCAAACAACGTCGGCGCACCCACTTCCATCTCCGCTTCACACAAGTACGAAAGACTGTCCTTCCAATAGTCGTAATTCAGTTCAGTGGAAAGACCTCTACGCCCTAATTTGATGGCACAATAAGGAACGGTACCAATGCCGCCAAAGGGATCAAATATCAAATCATTCTTGTTTGAATAACGTTCAATCAATCTTTCAACAATATCCAATTGAAGAGGACAAATATGGTTCTGCCGTTTCTTCTGTGACTGTTTGGTATTTAATGTCCGCATTCGGGTGACATCATCCCATATCCAAGGCTTCTTGCTTACAGGGTCAACGGCCATAAAAGTTTTAGGTAGTTTATTATAGGCTTCCAACTCTTCGGCAAATGCAACATGTTCCTCATATCTGTAGATATGTTCGCGTTCGTAGTTTCTGAACAAATGACGTATCTTGTCAATGCCGATACCTTTCATATCTTCGTAGCTCAACAAGGTGTCACCCGATGATTTCCAGCTTGCATGGGCATCTATCTGCCAACGGGCAAGAGAATATTCCTTCTTATCCTTAGTGACGGGCAAATCGGCATAGGCCCGGGAAGTATCAGAAGGCAGCTTTCTGAAAAGAAGAACATACTCCGGACAACCAACACCCATCTTTGAACCGTCCTTGCACATCTCGGTATAACCGAGGCGATAGGTCTGGTTATTTTCCCTTACCACATCTGTATCAACCGTAATACGCCCCATATAACGGAATCCGTGTTTCATGTAATGAAATACAGTCATTTCACTGAACGGGTCAATCGTCGGCATACCGTCACCCGTAGCGTTACCGAACAATACACGGTCTTTCACATGGATACAGGCCAAGCGGCCAGGCTTAAGGATACGCATCAGTTCCGGCGTCAAATAATCCATCTGCTCAAAGAACTTATCGTTGCTTTCATTATGTCCGAAATCGTTGTAGGTCGGCGTGTATTCGTAATGATTGGAAAAAGGGATGCTGGTTACAACCAAATCCACCGAATTGCTTTCCATCTTCCGGCATTCCAGAACATTATCGTTATTGATCGCTTTCCACAGCTTACCGGACTTATCTTCCCGACTGGCGAACATCCAGCGCATCATCTTCTCCTCTGCCTGCAAACCGAACAAACCGTTCTCGCGGACGATATCGGTCATCTTGGCTACCATCTCCTTATGTTGCATCCATTTCCGCATGAAGCTTTTGTATATCTCGCCCTCGCTTTCGGCATACACTAAATACAAGTCAACAGGGTATTTCTGCATGAAACGGTATATACGGGCTATCGCCTGGAACTTGTCATTGAAACGGTAGTCGATGAACATGATTGCCTTATGGCAGTGGTACTGGAAGTTCAAACCCTCACCAAGCATTTCAGGTTTAGCAGCCAAATACTTCAACCGACCATCTTTGAAATCGGCAATTACCTCATCCGCCTCTTCATCATCCTGGGAACCATAGACAGCTTTACATCCAGGAATAGACTTGCAGAGTGCCTCACGTTCACTTTCAAGGTCATGCCATAAAAGAAAATGTTCATCTTTGTTTTCAGGACGACCTATGATTTCCACCACACGGGCAATCTTCGCAGCCATGTTGTCTCGGCGCTCTCTTGCTGCATCAGCCAAACCTAATGCCGCTTCACGAAACATTTTAACCTGCCCGTCACGGTCGGTGCCGGCAGTGGAGTTGTCAACGCCAACCACTTCTTCATGCACCCGCAGTTCCGGCAATTCATAGCCGATATCGGGATAGCCTAAATCAGATGGTTTAGTGAGGAATAATGCCCATGTAGACACCCATAACCAAAACTCTTTCTCTTTATGTGGGTAAAGGGTAAGATTATTCGCTTTGGTACTGTCACGCTGAAAGAATCTTGTAAGCGCCTGCCCGGTATCCATCACACCGAGATAGCCGGCATAGTGTATCAGTTCCTTATATCTGTTGGGCGATGGTGTAGCCGTAGCGACAAATCGGTACGGGACACCGGAAAACAATGGAAGGAACTCTTGATAAGTCTTCGTGCCATAACCACGTAATACGCTGGCTTCATCCAAAGAGGTTACAGTGAAATAGGAAGGTTCTATCCTTACCCCGTCCTCACCGTCACGGACACGCTCATAATTGGTAATCATTATATCACACTTGCAGGCTCTGACTTCACTCATGTTCTTGACATACTTAACTGTCATGTTCATGTGCTCCTTAGCTTGGGTAATAAACTCTACTACTACACGCTTAGGACAAACGATAAGAGCTTTACCGAAATACTGATTGATTATAACTCTACATATCTCCAACTGGGTAACGGTCTTCTGCATGCCGAAGCTGGAAAATATGGCACGACAACCACCGGACACCGCCCAACGAACGGTATCTTTCACATGGGGGTATAAGGACGAAGTCAGTTCTTCCGCTTTGACTTCAAACCCGGTTTGATGGCTAATGGCCATCTTATCTTTTAGAAAATCTATATATTCTTTCATTACTCAACCTCCTTTTTAGGTTCCCAATCGGCCGACACCTTGGCCCACTCCCTGAATGACTTGTCGAAGCCATCCAAATCGCCAAACATATCCATCTTGGATTTATCCGTAGTTACAAGCGTGGCGAACTCTTTGAAATAGCGGTCAGCACATTTCACAAAGTCGTTATGCAGCTTCTTCAGGTTTCCAAGTAACAGACCCTTGGCCAACATAACATCGGACGCTTCCTCTATCAGGCTGTTTGCCTCGCAATTCAACAGATGCGCGGCTGAGAGGAGCATGTTCATTCTGTCTATACTGCCATCTTTTACGGCTGTTTCAATTAATTGTTTCTTTGGTTTCATAATCATATTTTCTTTGTTGATTTCCTGCATCTAAGCAGGGTTGATTTTATGATGATCGCCCTATCTGTCAAGATGGTGGATTCATTCGAACGATGCAGCAATGTGCGCTTCTTAATTCCTATGTCGTTTTCATCCAGATGCTCAAAAATGGCACTGAGAGAACCGAAGTAGTAGTTCTTCTTTTTGAAGATCAAATACACATGTATCACTTTCATATTTTCAAAAGTTCCATATATGTCATATTTGGCGTATCTGCTTCTCTTCTTTCAGACGTTTAACCTCGCCCTGATAATACTTGATCATGGCACTGTACTCAAAATCGGAGATCTTATTTGTCTGATTCTTCATGGATTCAAGCAACAGAACCGCAGGTTCACCGTATTTCAATATCAGACCACGGCGATACCCCTGCATGTTGCCTTCATCGAAACGATTGCACGATCGGCATTGGGCATTGCAGTTCTTTTCACTGAATCGGGTGGACATGTGCTGCCTGTTTATGTAATGCCCGCAATCCGCCTGATCCAGAGGCAAAATCCTCCCACAGGAGATGCACTGAAATGTCCCGTCTTTCCTGGCGTCACGTAAACGGATAAAGCGGCTGAACACAGTATCCAACTTGTTCTTCAGATTAGGAGACTTCTTCTTTAAATCAGTCGTTTTCTTTTTCCACATCATGCCTTTGAGTTATTAAGCGGTATTGTTCGTCACTTCGAAAGCGGATGGCGTTTTCGTACCAGACATCATTGGCGGCCTGATACGCCTGTACACCGTTTATACGGTCTTCATCTATCAGTCGGGCAATAATGGCGGAACCTCTATAGGCGGTATCCCAGAACAAAGCTAAATCACCGATCCTGGGAGTCTGCTCTATATGGTCCGTTTCCTGACAGAAGAAATCTGAAAGATTCTCCGGTTCAAATGTGATTATTAACCTATTGTCTACAGCCTCAACAGAGGCATGCCGACATTCGGGGGGAATACTAAAGTTTTGTATCTTCATCTTATTGGTCCAGTTTTATTCTGTTAAGAGTCATATGGAATCCATTTAGATTCCGTATGCCAGCTCTTTTATTTAGCTATCTTCAAAAACTCAGGAGCAATTCCATAAAGCGGCGTTTTCCCATCCCACCGGTCAATGAACTGCTTATAAAGAATCTCTTTCGTTAATCCCCTTGACCGGATAATAGCCTGCTCGGTTTTCAGTTGTTCGAGTTCATTAAGCTTTTTCTGCTCCTCAATCTGCTGGTCTAAAACCGAAATATTAGTGTTTACCTCATTTCGGCTATCAATCTTTTCCTTAACCTTATCTGAAAATTCCAATTGAGCGGAAAAGGTTAACAATTGCAGTCCACGTTTATCAAACTCTTTCTCAACGATTTGCTCCAGACGCTTTTCAAAGACAAGCGATCCGCCATCTGCCATAAGACTGTCGGTTTTGTACTTCCGGCTCTCTTCCTTTATAAGATCGTAGATGCGGGGTTCTAATATGTTATCTTCCAATGACTGCATAAAACCGTCTTTTCCGGTTTCCGTTTCGGCTTTATCAATATGTTTGTTATCAAATACGACATCTATAGCACGACTCTTTATTACCTTGTAAGAGTATGAAGGACGAGCGCTAAATTCAGTATTATCAGCCGCCTTTAATGTTACCGGTGCACTGAACTCTCCCCGCTGGTCAAACAACGGAACCTGGAACAACTCTGTCCCCCCATCCCACGTTGAAACCCTGCCGGAGACCACCTTAAAATCTTCCTTGCCTTGCTTGCCGTAGTTTTCCATAAGGACGCCGGCATAGTTAGGGGCAACTCTTTCACATGAAACCAATACAAATAATAAGGTCATAAAGACCAACATTAAACTAATCAACTTTTTCATTTTTGATAATTTTAGTAAGTTTGTAAATAAAGAAAATTATTGTGGCTGTAATTATTGCCACGCCCAGCCATGCGTGGAGATGATTAAACACCCTATTGCCGATAGCGATGCCCACTATCAGGACTGTAAATGGCTTGATATACTTATTCATATCTGTTCTGTTTTAGTTTTACTCTATTCTATTTAAAATCTCTTTCCGTATAACCTCCTTTGCATTAAAGTAAAAGAGTCCTTTCTTCAACCGTCTAATGTCCTGCATAGGCATTTCATTGATGTAGAAGTAAAAAGCTTCGTACGGGTCGCTGAAATTTCTTGCAAGCGCATTATTAGGCTTGTTGTTCATATAGCGTTCTATGGAGACAATCATGCGCTTTGCATATCCAGGAAACATCTTAAACTCTTTCTGCATCTGTTTACATCCTGCAAGGGGACAACCAACACATCCATGACGAGAAAGATTGTAAGGCGCATCGTAATACTTAGAATACGGAAGGTTGTATTTTCGGATATAGTTCCAAACATCAGTTTCTGACCAGTTTAGAATCGGAAGGATATGTTTTGCACCTTTCATCCACTTACGCGCATCGCATTGTTCTGGTTCATATAATGCTCTCAATTGGCTTTCTTCTGACCTCATTCCCTCGATTATGCGCTGACCGATACCGTATTGCTCCTTCAACTTCTCACAGCAAAAACGCCTCATTCTGCCGGGTAAACCTTTAGTTTCTATCAACTGAAAAAAAGATTGCTTCGGTTGAAGTATCCGAACCTGTGAATAATTCTTCTTTATAAAACTGATTGTTCCGGGCGGGTCAACGGTAGTATTTGCGTAAGAAGCATTATACTTTATGCCGGAACGCTCTGCAAGGTCAAGAATTACAACACTATCTTTACCACCAGAAAAGCCTAAACACATCGGATCGTCACGTTCCATGCTGCGAAGGAAGTCGATTGCTTGCTGCTCCTTTTTATTCATTTCTATTTGGATTTGAATTAAACTATGCTGCCACTTTTCTTAATTCTCGTAGTTTCCTGCCGACAGCTTCGCAGAGAACTCTTGCCATCGTCACCTCTACCGCATTCCCAATAAACTTCTTCTGTTCGGCTTGTGTACCGATCAGTCTATAGTCTTTTGGAAATCCCATGATTTGTTTAAGTTCAGGTATCTTAAGCATACGCATCAAGATATCAACTATGCCATATAGAGCCATGAACTCCTTTATCTTCCGGGTCATGGGGCTATCGCTTTCATATACCCTAATAAGAAAATCACCTTCTTGCGTACATACTAAGTAAGGTGGCATCTTATCCATGCGTGCGATGAGAGTAAAGCATGGATTTTCTATATTGCCGCCGGCAGACATAAACTGTGGATTCATCAGGTAGTGCCACTTTCGGTTGGCGGTGATAACTGGTGCAGGATCATCTATCTGGCTGCCGATATTCCCGAAGTTAGTATTCATTACCCACGGACGACAACTAACAAGGTTATACTTTGGATTGGAGGTTAAGGCTCCCAATGGTCGGTTAAGTCCAGTAGGCTTACTTTGCCCGAATTGCTGATCCATAAACTGGCAACTAACAAGGCGTTGTTTCGGGTTTGCCAGTATAGCCGGAGATGGTTGATTTACATCTGAATGTTGCCCCCCACCTGAATAATAATTCATAAAGAACGGACTTACAAGCGACAGCCTATCCTTAGTCAGTAGTGTTGGGCACGGAGCATCTATATCTTTCCCAGCATCGTTAAAGTTGTATGAGCAAAGAAATTTCGGATTCACATAATTAAACCTGTCTTTGGTTGGTACTGTCGGACATGGCTTATCTACCTGGCTGACATTATCGCCATTGCCATAATACGCAGCGAGGAACTTCGCACCTACCAAAGCATGATTATCCTTGCACTTGACAGTATGTGCGGGTCCATCAATAGGAATATTCTTACTTTCCGGGTGACCACTGAAATACTTTGAGAGGAAATGACAGTCTACCTTTGCAAATCGGTTGTTAGTAGTAAGCACTCCACAAGGTGCTTCTACTGATTTACAAGTATCTTGAGGACGACATGTATTGTATCTGGAAAGGAACTGGGCATTTACTATACCTAAACGTCCTTGGCAACTGATGGTTGGGCATGGTTCGTCTATTCCGGGAGGAATATGTTTTCCAGTCTTTCCGTTGATTGAGTTATATTTCAGTAGCCATTTATCTTTTCCACCTGCTACAAACTTAATGAGACCAGCATAGATGCGTTCAAGTGTTTTCTCTGACAATGGCTTCTTCCGGGTGAAGATACTTGTTCCTTCGTCTTCAAAATCTAATACATCCTTTACAGGTTTCCATTTTGCAAGGCTGCCGAACATATCTTGCTTGCCTTCTTTGCAGTGGGTGGGTTCTGGAAACACAATTGGTAGCTCATTCTTGGCAAAGATGCCAAAAAAACGCTTCCGACTGGTGTATGCTCCATAGTCAGCAGCATTCATTATCCGGTGATCGAAGTTATATCCATAAGATTTCACGTTATGCACCCAACGGGTGTAGTCTTCTCCTTTGTTCATGGAGATTGGCCTACCATTCTCATCCATCGGGCCCCATGACATGAACTCTTCTACATTTTCAATCTGGATATAATCTGGGTTAAGGGATTCGATATAACGAAAAAGATGTTCAGCCAGTGTCCGGCTGTCTGCATCCCGAGGCTGGCCACCTTTGGCTTTTGAGAAGTTCGTACACTCTAAAGATGCCCAAAGTACCAAGCGAGCTTCCGGATATAATTGCTTCATCCGTTGTACGTGTGTAACCAGTGGAGAAAGCTCAAGTGTTCGAATGTCTTCTGTGAAGTGCATCGCCTCCGGATGGTTAGCCGCATGACTGGCAATGGCATTGGCGTCATGATTGACACAGGCAATTACTTTTGCACATTGTTCTCCATTTATTCGGGCAGATTCAACACCTGTAGAGGTTCCACCAGCTCCACAGAATAAATCAATGTATAGCAGGTCTATAGTATTCATTTCTTTATTGTTATTTAGTTATCTTCCACTGTAACAGATTCTATCTTTTCGTGATTGGGGTTGCTGCCTTTCAACAAGTCATTTTTTACTCTGTCGGCAATCAGATCATTACTAACGGTATTTTTATCTTCGTAATCGTAGGATATGATTACGGTTATTTTTTTACTCTTCATAAATATTCCTTTCTGTTATGTTTTGAGCCTTTTCAGGCTACATCGTTAATACTAATTTCTCCTTTCAAAACTCGTTTTACCTGCCTGTCGATGATCTCTTGAAATTCAATTTGGCAGATAAGCGAGCAATCCGGTATAATCTCTTCCACTGGATCGCCCCGCCATGTCGGTAGTTCATCCAAGAAGATACGCCCATCTTTATCTTTCAGACAGGTAGCTCCAACATCACGCTCAATCTGCGCCATTTGAGTAAACACTTCCGGGAAATCCTTCCGGATTTTATTCCAGTATCCCATACCACCTTTCACGCAACCGATGCAGTTGTTGTTATTGTAGCCCATCTTGTACATAGCAGGGATTTCAATCCCTGCTTTCCAAAGTATCCCCATGGCATCCGGCTTCGTAATCTGCTTTTCAATAAGCGGGAACAGTGGCTTTGTGTTTGGGTACTGCTGCTTTAATCGGATAGCTCGGTTAATCTCTTTTGGTTCATAATCGAATCCCCAAACTTGACCGTCCCAAGAACCAAGTTCCTTTTCCAACTTGTACCGGACTTTCTTTTTAAGTTCAAGAGTACAAGCAGCACCATGCGCACCATTGATAAAACCTTTCCGTAGGACATCAGCTACGCAAGTGTATTTATCGCTTCGGATAATGTGAATAGGCTGATCGTACCATCTTTCACAATCAGATAGAAAACGAGCGTTATCCGGATGCCCGGAGCCAGTTTCAATATAATAGAACTGCACATCTTCGTACAGGCTCAATGCTATCTTACAAGCGACTGAGGATGTTACGCCGCATGAAAACCACGCTATTATCATTTGATTCCTTTCTGTATAGATTTGAATTTAATAGGCGATTGAATCATAGAACTGCCGATTACGCAAATACTCCTTTACCACATCCGATGAAGTGGCACGATCACCGATACGATCATGGATGTACTGGTACTTCTCAAAACTCATACCTGAGAGGATATCATCATTCATCTCTACGTTGCCGGCATAGATGCAACCGGCAACCGTAACTATGCTTATGATGACCGTAAACAGATGCTTGGAAAGACTATTCATGTTCTTCATCGGTTCGTTTATTTTTAAGAATTGAATCAATATCACTTATTTTATAGCGACGCTTCCCGCCTATCTCAACAGGACATAAGTATCCCTTTTTGTTCCAACTCCATAAAGTACTACGATTAACACAAAGCATCTTTGCGGTTTCATTGACGGTTAAATACTCTTCATCCGACTTCATATTAGAGGCCAAAACCTCTTTGATCGTCTGTTTTATAATATGATCCGCAAACTCTTTCAAATCAGTAGATTTTATTGTTACACTTAAATTTGAATCACTACTCAGTATTTCTTTAATGCTCATTTGTTACCTCCTTTCCTCGCTGATTACCATTCAAAATGTAGTCATAAAGCCTCTGAGCATCTTCTATCCGGAGATACACCTGATCTTTATTGGTCTGCTCTATGCAGTATTTACGAAGTTCTATATCACTAAAAGATGAAGGCGGCGTAATGGTACCATTAGGCGTGGCGCTTTCGAGGTTGAGGCCGGATTTAGATATACTCTCTGATTTGAGATTAAGCTCTTTTTCGAACCCATATAGTAAGGATTTTACCCCATCACCATAGCCGCTATCAATCGTATCCCTACATCCTTTTACGGATTTGTCAATCGCCTTCTTTGCTTCCTCAAACTCTATACAACGATTAATTTCGGATTGGTCGATCGAGTACTTTATATCGCAACAGTGCCAAAGAATAACCGCCCCGAACACCAGTACGAGTGCGGCGATTAACACTAAAAAGATAATTGTTCCTGTAGTCATTGTTAGTTCTCCTTATTGTTTAATTATCTATTATTTATCACGTTTCACAAATAAACTATCACCATCTGTTCGTGTAGAGAAGTTCATTCCTTCATCATATGCTAGATTTGAACATGTAGGTCTTACTGAATTTCTTTTGGAGCGAGCAAATTTTAATTCTTCGCCCACTTTCATGTTTTTTAATAGGGCTTTCAATTCCCCTCTTTTACGTTTGTTAGTTTCCATTTTAGCGTAGAATTATGCGCCCAAAGGGGCGCGGGTTATACTTATGATTTTATGTAATTAAATTTGGCCATGTACCTTTCAGCACCTTTCATAGACTTGAATGTCTTACTCGAAGAAGCTGTTACTGCTATATAGCTAAGATTGCCATTGTATTCATTTACCGCGATTGCACCGGTTTCTTCACCATTTGCTTTTTTGTAGTCGATGATTGCTTTCATAATTCTATCTTTTAAATTTGTTATTTATTTGTTGATTGATTAACTTTGATGCGACAAAGATAATTGACTATACTCTACTATGCAAATATTTAGTAGATTATACTCTATTAATTAACCTTTATTAGTAGACAATAGTATGACCATAAAAGAAAAAATTCAAAAATACATTGATTATAAAGGAATTAGTGTATATAGATTAGAGGCAGACGCCGGACTATCTAAGGGCTATTGGGGTAAAACGAAAAGTATATCTGCTGACATAGCAATGAAAATTAGTAGAATATACGGAGACATGTCTACTGAGTGGCTTTTACGAGATGAAGGCGAAATGCTCAAGAAAAACACTATTGGGGTTAACATTAATCAAGGTGATGGCAATATCATTGGACAAGGTAACCATAATAACATTAAAACAGGTAATGTGGTTAATGTTGCCTTACCTGATGCCGGAACACAAAAAATAATAAAACCAGATGGAGAAATAGAGGTAATAACAACCGAGTCAAACACTCCTATGCTTGACACTCTAAAAAGGGAAAATGAGAGTTTAAAAGCTGAAGTTATGTACCTAAAAAACACCATAACAACAAAAAATGATCTAATAGACTCTTTAAGAGAAACTATAGACATACTCAAAAATAGATAACAGATTTATATTACAAACCAAAAACCAATCAACATGAAAAAGTTATTTCTATTACTACCCTTTTTAGCATTGGGGGCTTGCTCTCCGAAATACTCTGAACATATTTATGTTGCTGACTATAGTAAATATGTACAATCCGGATTCCGTATTTACCCAATAGGAACTGACATAAAGGAAAAAAGCTATGTACCTGTAGCGGATTTACAACTTGTTTTTTATGCTGGAAGAAAATCAAAGGAAGCAATAAAATCTGGGCTTTCTCCCGCCAAACAATATGATGGAAGCTCTATATATACTCCTACTGAAGAATACGTGATAGGAAAAGCTGTACGGGAAGCCCAGAAACACAATGCCAACGGAATAGTTAATTATCAAATGATTGCAGTTCGTTCGGCTAAAGGAGATATCATTAGATGCGAAGTGCAAGGAACGGCCGTAAAAATTGAATAAATAAACTAATTTCATAATTATAATATTCTATTGTCATGGGGATAATTACAAATATTATCATTAACCTAACTACACTACAAATGAAAATGCACAAGAACCCTTAAAAAATATTTTTAACCCGCGGTAATGTAATATGGCTCAATTACAATCCCGCATAAACAATCAAAAACTATGAATAAAAATCTGAAGAACAAACTGTATGTGATAATCTTCACATCACTACTATTCTACTCCTGTGGAGAAAATAATGTAATTGCTTCTTTTGATCACTCAACTAAAGCGGAGAGTTTTAAAGACATTTCTTATAAAATCCCCGTCTCGGATGCTGTCTTCACAGTCCTCGATGTGATTAACTCTACAAAAGGAAGTACCCGGAATGCTTCTTCGGCGGAAATCGAAAACATCGAGGTTGTAAAAACGACACCAGCAATAACCCGTTCATTGAAAGCAAATTCATTAAGCAGCGATACATTGCTATACATTATCAATTTTAAAGATGGAGGCTTTGGAGTAGCAGCGGCAGATAGCAGAACCGCACCTATTTATGCATACTCAGATAAAGGACACTTTAACTTAAAAGACACATGCCAGGTTCTTGCTTTAAAGATGTTCATAAAAAGTGCTATACCTGTCTCTTATACACATATGACGCTGCCGACGAATAGCCTTGTGTA
>ENA-OXET01000047-OXET01000047.1-human-gut-metagenome-genome-assembly--contig:-NODE-47-length-97981-cov-189.007291_pt1 | contig 97981 bp, 89 predicted proteins | sample MGYA00249831_ERZ652256 | MGnify/ENA primary metagenome ERZ652256 (study PRJEB26925, sample SAMN05826983) | human gut metagenome | biome: ENVO:2100002; feature: ENVO:00000062; material: ENVO:00002003... | reverse complement strand
GTATAGAGATAGACAAAGACAAAAAGCTTTTATTGGTGCTATTATTGGTGCGGCTGCTAGTATTGCTGGTGGTATAATTAAAGGTAATAAGCAAAAGAAAGCTCAAGAAAAAGCTCAAGCTGAAGCTCAAGCTGCGCAAGACCATAAAGATGCTTTACAAAATGCTCAAGCTTTAACTAGTGCTTATGCTAATCAAGATTATGTTGGTCAATATAATGATAAGCTTATTCTTAAATGTGGCGGCAGAGTTCGACGTAAAGCTGGTTTCGGTACTGAGTTTGCTCAAGCTCTTCCCGGTTTAGGTAGTCTTGCTAGTTCTATTACAGGAGTTCAAGGACTTGGTGAATTAGGTACTGCAATAGGTCAAGGTATTTCTGCTAATCAACAAATTAATGAAAATAAACGTATTGCTCAAGAAGCTGAACAACGTAAACAACTTCAAGCTGGTCAACAGCAACTTAATATTACTTCTGATAAAATGACTAATCCAATGACTATGTATCAACGTTCTAGTTTTATTAATAAATATAAATGTGGTGGACGTAGAAAAGCATGGATTGGTGCTGCTATTGGTGCTGCTGGAAGTTTAATTGGTGGTATGTTTGGAAGTAAAGGACAACAACCAATTCAAGTTAAACAAGCTGACCAAGCTAGTTATAGTGCTCCTAAAACTGGTCTTGAACGTCCTGAATGGATTACTAATGGTACTGTTCAACAACCTGTTATGCCTCAATCAGTATATCGAGATAGGCTAAATGTATATCGCTGTGGCGGTCATAAACGCTAGTCTTTTGCTCTCTGTTGAATTATTATATATAGGTATGACCTATTAATCGACTGATAGGCTATCGTTCAGCAGAGAGCCTTAAAATCAATCAAATTACAATTTCTCATTATATTATATAAAATGCCTAGAAAAGATAAAGTTATTCATATAAGTAATTTACCTAGTACATTTAGAGGTAATGTTACTCGTAATGGAAGATTTATTCAAAATGGTATTCCTCCACTCGGTGGAGCTTATGATAAAGTTGCTAAATCTACTGGTTTAATAAGACTTGGTAATGAATTTCTCTATAATGGTATAAACAATTTAGTATCTAAAGATAATAGAGAAAAATTAATGAATAATACTGCTGGTAGACTTATTAATTATGTTAAAGATTTTAATAAAGAATCTTTTCCTAGTGATGATGAACTTGGACCAACATTTCCATTTAATATTATTCAAACTCCTAGAAGTAATGGAAAAAAGCTTCCTCAAAAGCAATATGCTGTTGGTGGTAAAATACCAAATGTAGTTGCTGGTGGTATTGCTCAACCTCTTGGTAATAATTTCTTTTATATGAATGGAAGAAAACATAGTCAAGGTGGTATTGATATTGGGCCTAGTGATAAAACTGGTATTGAAGTAGAAGGTGGTGAAGTAGTTGAAACTAATGGAAATGAACTTAAAGTTTATTCTGCACAACCTATTCTTAACGGTGCTAGTCCTGCTCAATTAGTTATGGGTGGAGCTAATCCTAATAAAGTATTTAAAGCTCAAGAAGATTTTAAAGATAGAAATAGAATTAATGATGATGGAACTAAATATAAAGAAGGTGGCAAAATTTATCAAGCACCTGATGAATATAAAAGACAAATCGCTGAAAGTGGTTCGATAATTATTGGTGGTTATCCTACAATAGCTGGTAATAGAAATTATAAATTTATTAAAGGTTTAACTAAAGCTTCTAGAATAGGTAGAACTGCTACTAATTTTATTAATTTAGGTAGACAAAAGATTTATGATTTAGCTAATAAAATTGATAATACTTGGATTAATCAAGGTATTAAAGAAGTTTATAGAACAACTATAGGTAAACATGGTAGTAATCTTCCTAGAACTATTGATTATATAAATAAAAATAATATAAATGAAAATAAAAAAGCTATGGGTGGATTAAGTAGAGATAAAGATTATGGTTCTAAAAAGAAACCTTATCCTAGTGTAGCTAAAAAAGATTTTGCTGGTGGACATAGAAGTTATCCTATTCCTACAAAAGCAGATGCTGTTGACGCTTTAAGACTTGCGGGATTACATGGGCGTAGCGATGTTAAAGCTAAAGTTTATAATAAATATCCAGAACTTAGAAAGAAAGGTAATGTTGGATTAGTTGTTAGTATTAATGGTAATGTTAAGAATGGATTAATTCATTCTCCATCCTCTACGGGGGGTCTACGCGATAAATTGGCTGTTGGTGGAAATCGTATTAATCGTCATGGAAGAACTTGGGAATATGATGAAAAAATTGGAGCTTATGTTCCTATAACTAATAGAACTATTAATAGAACTTCTATTTATCCTATTAATAAATCCGCTAGAGGAGAAACTATTGTTGGTAGTGATTATACTTTTAGGAATGGTAGATGGTCTAAAAATAATACTACAAATAATAATACTAATAAATCTAATATTGATAATGAAAATCGTCGTCCTCAATATTATGCAGAACGTAGACTTCCTTTATTTGAAGATGGTGCTGGAATTACTAGCGGTTTAGTTAGAGCTGGTTGGAGTCATGGAAATAATAAAGGTATTAGTATAAATAATACTAATATTCCAAGTTTATCTGAAACTAAATCTAGTGGGAAGACCCCCCGTGGAGGACGAAGTAAGTCAAGTCAATCAACTCAATCTATTCCTACTAAAACACCTCCAACTGCTGTTTATAATCGTAATCTACCTAAAATAGAAGCTAGTATTCCAACTACTTTACCTGTTTCTACTAGTACACCTGCTAAAGGAACTACATCTTCCGATGGTAAAGGTCAAGGTAAATTTAAAAATCTTACTACTGCTGATTGGATTGGACTAGGTAGTAATATAGCTGGTAGTTTAGCTAGTTATTTTGCTAGTAAAAGAGCTATTAATAAAATGAGAGGTCCGGGACAGCCTACTCTTATTAGTGCTAATAAACTTAAAACTAAATACAATATTAATCCTCAACTTGATAGAATTAGAGAAGATAAATTTGAAGCTTATCGTGATATTGATTCTAATACTGCTAGTAGTCGTGTTAGTTTAGCTCGTAAACAACGAGTTCGTAATGCTGCTGGTCAAGCTGCTAATGAACTTTATGGTAATAAAGAAAATATCGAAACTAATCTTATTAATCAAGATAGACGTAATCAACAGAGTGTACGTCAATTTAATGCTCAACAATACAATCAATATATAGATAGAAAAACAGCATTTGATAATGGTATTAGAGAAGCTAAACTTACTAATGTAAATAATTTATTTACTGGAATTAATGCTGGTATTCAAGATATGATTAGTAGATATGAAAATCGTAAAGCTTTAAATAATACTATTGGTGCTATGAGAGCATCTGCTCCTAATGTAGATGATAGAATTATGCGAGATGCTGGAGTTGATTATGATGAATTTATTATTCGTAAACGTAGAAAACTTGGAGGAAAACAATCATGCCGATAAACTTTTATACTCCTACTTTTAGACAACAAGTTAATCCTATTGACTTAAATGTCTTAGCTAGAACTTATAATACTCTTGAACAAGGTCATCAACAAGCTATTCAAACTAAATCTCAGATTGATGCTCAACTTGCTCAATTAGATTTAAATGAAGCTGAAGATGCTTGGCGTCAAGAACAACTTAATAAAGTTCGTAATGCTCTTACTGAAAATATGCAATATGGTAATGCGTATTCTAGTCTTGATGATATAGTTGGAACTTATGGAGATATAACTTCAAGTCCGGGAATGATTGGTCGTTTACGTGCTCAACAAGATTATAAAGCTTATATGAATAATCTTGATAAACGTACTGATTTATCTGAAGATTATAAGAATTATTATCGTACAGTTAATAAATATAATTATCAAGATATAACTGATAAGAATGGTAATGTTATTGGTGGAAGTAAATGGACTCCTATTGATAAAGAAGTTTCTGAAATTCCTATGAATCAAATACTTAATCAAGCACTTCAATGGGCTGCTAAAGAACAAGGCGGTGGTAGTCAAACAAGATGGCTTGATGCTAACGGTAAAGTTACTGATGATATTACTAAATCTGTTACAGGAGAAATTTATTCTCATACTAAAGGTGATTGGCAAAGGTTAAGTAAAGCTAAACTTGCTGAAGCTGTTAAAGCTGTTATTGAAAATACTCCTGGCGCTAAAGCTAGTCTTGAACAAGATTATAAAATTGCTAAATGGAAATATGACCAAAATGGAAGTAATCCTGATATAACAGATAAAAATGGTATTCTACTTACTCCTGAACAATATCTTGCTAAACGTATTGACCCTTTCTATAATGCTGCAACTTTTTATAATCAAGATAGTAATACTACTTATGGTGAAGCATGGAAAGCTCAATTAGCTTTATCTAAACAAGCTGGTTCTGGAAGTAGTGCTCAAAGAAAACAAGCTATTGATAATCTAACTTATAAAGGTACTCCTGTTCGTATTGATAATTTTATGCCTGCTCAAGCTCAAGCTGAAATTACTAGTAATAGACAATCAATAGCTGGATTACTTAATAAATATAATCCTGATATTAATATTAATTTAAGCACTGCTAATCCAGATGATATTAGAACTAGTATCATGACTAATATTACTAATCCATCTGATAGAGCTTATGCTTTAAGTTATCTTAATGATATTATTGATAATCAAGAATATATTAATAGTCTTAAAGTTGGTAAATCTCAAGATAGTATTGATGGATTTGATACATATAATTCTATTATTAGTTTAAGTGATTTACCTAGTAATAAATATTCAGATAGATATAGCAAATATGTTAATCAAATATTTGGAGATAGTTCTGCTATTAGACAATACTTTAATAATGATGATGTTTATAATTCATTTATTAATGCTATTGGAGGAGAGAAAAAAGCTGCTAGTCTTGGAGTAAGATTTGGTTCTGATGGTAATGGTTATAGATATGCTGAATTACCAAAAGATTATCATAAATCTATTTATAGTTTTGGTAAAGCGGTTAAAGAAGCTGAAGATACTAGAAATCCTTTAAATGCTTTTCTTAATTCTGCTAAGACTAGATTTTTTGGTTACGGTGATAAATTTGTTCGAGTTGATTCTAATGGTGAAGAACATCATGCTGGATTACCAACAGGTAATAAAGAACCTTATATTGGTTTAATTGATTATGTTGATTCTCTTAAATCTAAAAATGATGCTGTTCTTGATGGTGGTCAAATAACTTCTTCTACTATTGGTATTAGTGCTTTAACTCCAGAATTAGCTGAAATTAATTTTATGATGAACGCTAATCCTGAAGAAGCTAGTAAACTTTCAGCTTATAAAAAGAATAAAGAAGAACAAGCTATGATGGCTATTCGTAGTGGTATTGATTTAACTCAAGGTGAAGCTTATATTACTAGTGAAAATGGAATATTTGAGCCTATGACTTCTGAAGATAGAAAAGCTTATACAGCTTATCTTAGAAGTGCTAAAGAAAATGAAATTACTCCTACTATTGTTCGTGACCCAAAAACTGGTGATGTTGGAGTTCAAATTAATATTGCTGGTTATTACGATACAGAAGGTAAACTTAAAAGAGAACCTATTACTTTACTTGTAGGTAGTGGTGCTATTGATAGTTCTGTTATTCAATCTTGGAATCAAGATACTAGTTGGAGAGCTGCTGGTAAAGTAGAAAATTACTATAATGCTAATAGACCTATTTCTCTTACTAATAATGCTGCATTTACTGGAATTGATAAATTTAAATTAGTACCAAATGGTGGAGGTTTTAATTTAATTAATTCTACTAATAATCAAACTATTGGTTTAGTAAGTAAAGAAAATGCTGTTGATATTGTAGATAATTTATCTCAATGGGAACAAACTGTAACTGCTGTTAAAGCTGGTATGGCAGTAGATGAAAATGCTGTTAAAGCTATTCAACAAAATGTTGCTACTAAACTTGCTCAACTTAGTGGTAGTTCAGACCCTTATGTTATTCAATATTACTATGATGAATTAACTAATAATCTATATTAATATGGATGTATTAAAGTTTCTACAAGGTGGTAATCAAACACCTAATCCTAAATATAATCCTAAAACTAAAAAGGGGGCTATACAGCCTCCTACTTTAGTTGATTACAACCCCGGCACTTCTATTAGTGACCGGGGTCGTGGTCATTTATTTAGTCGTATTGCTGGACAATCATATAATCTTAATCAATATGATATAGATAAATATGCTCCTTATGATGTTTATGTTAATCCTGTTGATGACCCAGAAAAACTTGATAAAGAACGTGCTGTTAATCAAAGTAATTGGGAACAAGGATTAAGAATGATTGGACAGATTGGTAATGAGATTACTGTTGGTACAGCTATTGGTTTTGCAGATTTAGCTGATGCTTTCTATAATATGGTTAGTAATAGTCTTAACGATTATCAATCTGAAATAAGTTCTGAACTTGAATCTTTAAAAGAATCTATTAATGAGCGTTTAGCTATATATAGAGAAAATCCTAATGCTGCTTTTGATATTGGAGATTTTGCTTGGTGGGCTAGTAATGCTCCTAGTATAGCTAGTTCTTTAACTCTTATGGTTCCTAGTACCGGTCTTGCTAAAGGTGTTTCTTTATTAGGTAAAGGTATAAAGTTTAATAAATTAGCTAATAAAATGGCTAATGCTATTAATATGACTCAAAAGAGTAGAGCCATTACTAGTAGAATAGCAGAAGCTACTGCTATTGGAGTTCCTTCTCGTTATCTTGAAAATTATCAAGAAGCTAGACAAACTTATAATGATATTGAAGATTATTCTAAAACTCAACTTGCTAATATGAATGATAAACAAAGGGAAGAGTTTTATAATAATAATCCTAAATATAGAGATATGTCTGATGAAGAAGTAGCTAAAGATATTGCTAAAAATAGTGCTGATATTACTTTTGCTGAAGATTGGGCTAATGTTCTTTTTGATGTATGGCAAGTTTATAGTTTAAAAAACTTATGGAAAAATGCTTTAAGTGGTAATACAACTAGTTCTAGACTTAGAAATTTAAATACTGCATTTAATAGTAATATTGATGATGCTGCTGCAATTACTAATGTTTTAAGTAATAAAACTACTAAACAAGCTATTACTAGCACATTAAAAGATATAGGTGATGATATTCTTCATGGTGTTAGAGCTGAATGGACAGAAGGGGTTGAAGAAGCTATTAATTATATAGCTAGTCAAGATGGTTTATATAATGGTAAAAAAGTATTTGATAAAGATATTCCTCAACAAACTATTAAAGATTATCTTCAAGACCCAATGTTATGGGAACAAGCATTTTGGGGTGCTCTTGGTGGTGTTGCTTTTAGTAGTGTTATGAATAAAGCTGGAGAATTTATTAATAAACGTCTTGATAAAGATTGGACTTCTGCTGAAAAACAAAGAGAAAACGAAATTCTTGGTCGTACTGCTACTTTTCAAGCATATCAAGAAAGACTTAATAGTATTGCTAATGGTAAAAATCCATTTATAACTATTACTGATGAAAATGGTCAACAGGTTAATCCAGATATTATTACTGGTACTGAAGAAGAACTTCGTAGTATAGCTGAAAAAGAATATATGGATAATATTATTATTAATTCTATGAATGCTGGTAATTTAGGACTTCTTGAAAGTTCTATTAATAGTAAAGAATTTAATGATAGTATTACTAATAAACTTGGATTACAACAACAAGATAGTAATGAACTTATTAATAGATTTAAAACTGAAATTAATAATCTTAAAAATGAATATAATACTACTTTAAATAAAGTTAATAGACTTGGTGGCGGATTTGAAGTTGGTCGTATTATAGCTACTCAAATGGTTCATGCTCGTAATCGCCAAGAAAATTATAATAATCTTCTTAATTGGGCTAATGATGTTTTAAATCAAGATATTACAAATAATCATATTGAAGATATTGATATTAATTCTGCTAAGAATGGTATTTATCAGCATATTATTAATAGTATTCAAAGAGATATTAAAACTATTCAAGATAACGCTGCAATTAATAATTCTGTTAAGCAAGAACGTATTGCTCAATTAAATGAACGTCTAGATGCTATTAATAAACTTTATACTCCTATTGATATTGAAAATAAAAATGATGTTCAATCAGCTATTCAACTTCAAAAACAATATAATGAAGTATTTAAAGATTTAGCAGAAGTTGTTAATGCTGAAATTAATGTTGAAGTTAATAAAAATCAATTTAATTTATCTGATGATAATATTAAATCTCGTATAACTTATCTTAATAATTTCTTTGATAATAGTCGTAAAAAGATTGTTAATAAAGCTATGGATGATTTACGTAATGCTTATAAACAATATGGTAAAGAATATGTTAATTCTGTTATTGAAGATGCTAATAATGGTAATAAACCCAATATAGATAAAGTTATTAGAGATGCTTATGCTGCACTTGATTTAAGTTCTAAAGATAATGAACATCTTAAAAATACAATAGAACAATTAGCTGAAATTGCAAAGATTGAAAATGATGTTAATAATACTCCTAAAGAGGAAGAAGTAGTTCCTGTTAATCCTGATACTAATGAAAGTAATAATACTGATACAGATGATACTAACTCATCTCCATCCTCTACGGGGGGTATAGCAGAGCGAAGCGAAGCGGTTCCTAGTGAACCTACTAATATTGAACAACCTCAATCTCAAACTGAACAATCAGTTTCTCAAGAATCTATTAGCACTCCTAAACCTGAAGTTACTAATACTTTACCAGATGATGAATTTGAACGTGGTCAAATAGGTACTGATTTAGTTTATGAAAGTATTGCTGATTTAGAAGATTCTCTTGGACATGAATCAACTAGTAGTGATTTACTTAATGCAAGACAATCTTTTATTGATAAACTTAGTCAAGCTGGATTTGAACAAACAGAAGCTACTGATATAGTTAATAATATTATTGATGGTCTTACAGGTGGTAGTTTATATAGTTCTGTTCAAGATGATAGTACAAGACGTTTATTACTTAATGCTACTTATGCTACAATAACAGGTAATGAAAAAAATATTGAAGCTGTTATGAATGATTTTGCTAATAGTATTGATAGTGAAGGTAATACTAGAGGTAAAACTGTTAACGGTAAAGTATATCTTAGTATTGGTCAATTAGTTGAATATATAGATAGTATTACAGGAAATAAAATTATTAAAAATTATTTGTTTAATCAAATAAAAAATTATCTTTACGCCAGTACCAATAATCAAGGTAAATATCGTGCTACTGATGAATCAACTATTAAAAAACTTAATGCTAGACAATTTGTTCAATATGTAGATGGTATTGCTAAAGAACGTCTTGAAAGACTTCAAGTTGAACATACTAATAATGTTAATCTTAAGTATATAGTAGAGAATGAAAATATTAAAGCATTTACTTCTATTAAACAAGGTGATTATTTAGAAACTGAATATGATAGTAAGCTTAAACGTATTAATATACTTACTAATGGTATAATTATTGGTTATATAGGAGTTCCAAATATTGATAAGTTTGGTAATTATGATATGGTTAATCAAGGTTGGAAATATAATATTCATGCTGAAAATGGTCAAGTTATTTCTCCACTTAAAGATGCTTTAATTAGTATTCTTGATGGTGATAGATTTGATGAAGAATTTATTGGTCATTTATACGAACTTGCCGTTAAGGATGAAGTTACACAAGAAGAACTTGTTAATCTATTTAAAGAATTTGAAATTAAATATCCTGATATAGTTAAAGATTTTACTACTCCTATTGCAAGTTTTGATTTAGCTGGACATCTTGTTAATCTTACTAAATATATATTTAATCAGCCTTATGAAAATAGTCATGAAGCTAGTATTAATCGTTGGTTTAATAATCTTCTTAATAGTTATGACCAAGCTATTACAATAGTTAAAGGTGATTTTAAAGGTAAAGTTAAAGCTGTTAATGTTAAATATGGAGTTCTTAATACTATTGATGATGCTAATGGTGAATGGAATGATGTACAAGAAACAGTAGTTAATTATAGCGAAGATGCTAATAAACTTGGTGTAGTTGTACAAGGTCAAGTATATCTTAATGGAGAAAGTAAACCTACTATTATTGAAAATCTTACTACTAATGGTATGCCTGTTATTAGTATCCCAAGTAGTGATGGTACTTCTCTATATGCTTTTTGTAAACAAGTTCCATTAAATAGTAATCTACTTAAAGGTGATGCTCTACGTATTATTAATTCTATTAAAAATGAAGTTAATAACCTTTGTAGAGATTATATTAGTGGTAAAATAAGTTTTGGTGAACTTAAACAAAGTCTTGGAGATATATTTGGAAATAATAAACTTATTAACGGAGATAGAAATACTGGACTTCAAATTAGTATTAATCCTACTAATATAGGTTTTTATGTTAAAGGTGCACATTTTAATGGTAAAGATTATGCTTTTACTATTAATTCTGATGCTGGTAATTATAAACGTAATATTATTATTAATTCTCCTTATGTTGTTAATAGTGCTTTTAAAATAGGTAAAAGTTATGGAATTAATGCCAGTACTATTGATGAACTAGATAATGCTCTTCGTCCTGTTATTGATGAAATGTTTAACTATGCTCAATTTGCTATTAGTAAAGATTTTATTAATGATAGTACAAAAACTAATGATAGAACTAATAAATATATTTATCGTGAAAATGGTAAAACTATTATAAATATTGATGGTAAAACTTATAGTTATAATAGTTATCAAGATTTTATTATTAGTAATGGTTTAGTTAGAACTAAATTAGCTAATACTAATACTAATGAAACTGCTGGTAATTGGCAAATAGATATTCATTCTAAACTCGATATTACTTATGAACTTGAGGGTAGACCCCCCGTGGAGGATGGAGCAATACCTGAACAGCTATCAGAGTTCATGTTAGATGATACTCTTAATGCTATTAATTTTAATGCTTTTGAATCTGCTATAACTGCTAAGAATTTAACTCGTGGACTTAAAAAGTATTTTGCTAATGACCAAACTGCTATTGATTATATTAATGCTCTTCAAAAGATTGGTATTTTACCTAAGAATATTCAAGTTGTAGATAGTATTACTGATAATAACAGTAATAAAGTTAATGCTGTTTATCATCGTGATACAGATATAATTGAACTTAGTAGTTCTGCTATTGCAGGTCAAATAGTTTATCGAGTTATTAATATTATACTTCATGAAAGTTTACATAGACAACTTTATACTAAATATAATACTGAACAAGCTCTTGCTTTAGTTAAACCTATATATGATAAATTTAAAGCTTGGCTTGATGCTCAAGATGATTCTACTAAAGAAAGACTTAAACCTTATCTGTTTGAGAACTTTAATACAAGTGAAGCTCTTGAAGAATTTCTAGTTGAAAGTATTACTAGTAATGCTCTTATGACTGCACTTAATGAAATTAAATATGATAATAGAAAAGTTAATAAACGTAAGACTTTATTTAGTAAACTTCTTGAAATTATTGCTGATATGTTAGGTATTAAGATTAATGAAGATAGTTTATTAGCTGCTGCTAGAGATGCTTATAAAGCTATTAAAAAAATGCCTAAAGAAAGTAATCAAGAAGCTATTCAAGGAACTTTTCAGTTTGAAGAAGAAACTGCTAGTACAGAACAAACTGAAAATCCTAATGAAGATAACAGTCAAGATTATAATTATAATAATGATAATCTTAATGATGGACTTGATATGTTTAGTAGTGTTGATGATGATGTGGTGTCAAATATGGCTGAATTAACTAGCCGTTTACCAATAGACCAACAGTCCGAATTTGCCACTTTGCTTGACACAGGACGCATCAGTTTTAGCTGTATGTAGAATTAATCGAGCAAAAATAAAAGTCGCTTAAAACGAAAGAAAACCACCTCTATGACGATGTAATAAAATTTTACTTTACATTAGTCATAGAGGTATTACTATTAATGAATTTAAACTTAAATATAAACTTATGAGTTGTGGAAATATTAAACTTGTAGGATATAATAATCTTAATAATGTTATTATTAAAGAACATGGTTCTAATAATGCTGATTATTATAGTCTTATAGCTATGGTTGAAGACCCAATCTTTAAGAAGATTATAGCTGATAGAGGTATTAATGTTAAAACTTCTGGAAGACAAGCTTATAATGCTCTTCTTGAAGCTAGAGCTATTAAACTCCGTAATATGGATGATATAGCTTCTGTTGCTGAAAAAGAAAAACGTGGTTTGTTTAGTACAATTAAAGCTAGAGATACAGCTATTACTTATATGGCTGATATTATGAATAAACTTAGTTTTAATTTTTTATATAATGGCGCTCCATTAAATTTTAATGAAATTAAAAAACGTACTAATGAAACTGTTATTAATGCTGGACTTAAACGCGCTAAAAAATTAGCCGGAAGTGATGAAGCTAAAAATAATGAACTTAATAGCTTTATTAATAATCCAAGTCCTGCTATTAAAATTAATGGTCTTGGTGCATTTCTTCGTAAATATGGTGATGCTCAAGATTTTAATTATGGTGCATTACTACGTTCATTAACTAATACTGAATTTAATGAAGCTCTTTTTAATAATAAAAATGTAGCTAAACTTATTAAACGAGATGAATTATATCAAACTACTGATTATGAAGAATTAGGCGGTTATCTTGATGAAACTTCTACTGAAGGTGATGAAAATAGTATAGATGATGGTATTGATTTAATGACTCAACTTTGGAATTTAAGTATTGGTGAAGTTAAAGATTTTAATAAACACGTAGAAGAAATTATTAAATATCATCTTGCAAGTTTACCTAAACTTACTGCTGCTTCTCAACTTGATAATGGAAGTTATCCTTTTGATACTAATAACGAATTAGGTGTTGTTACTTTTTCTGATGCTAATTATTTATCTAAAATATTATATGCTAGTGCTGATACTAGTAATGTAGATAATTTTATAGCTAGTCTTAAACGTATATCTGAAACTATTCCAAATTGTGAATGTTTAATTCAATTACATGATTTACTTAGCAAAAATAAAGTATTTGCTAATAAATATATGATGGTGTTTAATAAGCCTATTATATCTAAAATTGAAACTTATATTCAAACTGATTCTAATGGTAATAGTTATGTTCGTGCTCGTGTAACTAATCCTAATACTGATTCTCGTACTATTTTACAGAATACTTTTTATAATAATGTTAAGAATAATATTATTACTAATCGTGTTCCTACTGCTCATGAAAAGTTTCGTATATATGATAGATATAAAAATACTCCTCATGCTAATCTTTATTTATATGATGCTTTTAAAGAAATATTTCCAGATATTAATCAAGCTAGTTTTAATTTAGCTATTGCTAAGATTGGTCGTGTAGCTATGGCTAATAATCTTATTAATTTTGCCAATGTTATTAATCGTACAGTTGAAAACTATAATAAATATGTAGAAGCGCTTAAAAAGGATAAAGGAACTAAAATGCCTGATAGTTTTATTAATAGAGGTGATACTTCTATTATATATCAAATGGCTGATGTCTTTAAAGATATTATTTATATTCCTATTGAACTTAATTCTCGTAATCCTGAAGGTAATTTAAGTTCTGATGTTATTAATAGAAGTTTTATTACTAACATTGCTAAAATTATTAATGATGATAAATCTACTGTTGAAGAGCAAAACGCTATGGTTGAAGCTTATGCTAAACAAAAGTTTGCTAGTCATCAATATGATTATAGTAATTTACTTCTTGAACATAGAGATAGTAATGGTAATATAATTAATTATGGATTATTTAGAAGAGTTGGAAATGGAACTCCTAAACTTACCGAATATGCTCGTAGTATGTTTAAAACTTCTCTTCTTAATGGTATTAGTGAATTAGATAATAATAATAATGACTTATATCGTAGTATGAGTGACGGTGATTATTTAATTACTGCTATGGGATTATTTATGACTGATATTAATAATTCTGAAACTCCTACTGCTAATTATTTACTTCCTATACCTAGTGATGCTCCTAAAAACTTTACTATTACTGCTCCTAGATATAGTCTTGCTGGATTACGTAGTCAATTAGAAGATGGAACTAAAATTATAAATAGAGAACATCCATTATTTAAACAGTATTATAATATAGCTATTCAAGAACTTACTAATATGGCTCAAGCTGTTAATGTAATGTTTAAAACTAATGCTAATGGTAATCCTATTTTAACTAATGGAGATTTTGAATTTAGTGATACTTATAATAATAAACCTGAACATTTTTATAATCAATACCATAAAGATGGAAAAGGTAATGTATTTACTACTAAAGATGGACACAAAGTTTTAGCTGGTAGAGTATTTAGTTTTAAACGTTTAGTTAGTAAAATTACTCCTAATAGTAATGGAGCATTTAATGAACTAATTGGGTATGGTAAGACTATTGACATCCTCTACGGGGGGTCTACACGTGGACTTAGCTATGTTAATAATCAAGTAGTTCTTAATGGAGAACAACATATTGCTCTTGAAGATGCTGTTGCTGATTGGTTAAATGAATATATAACTAATGGTTATAAAGAACTTAAAAATAAATATGGTACATTTATTGATGATAGGATTAATAATGAATCTTTAGCTGAGTTTCTTGTTAATGACTATCTTGTTAGAGATAGTATGTACGATATGTATGGCGGCGACCAAAGTTTTTATAAAAATGGTCAAGCTATTCTAAAACGTATTAAAGAAGTACAAGCTAGTGGTAATCCTTTTGGTAATACTGATTTTACTAAAAATGATTTAGATATAGCTACTGATTTATATGATATAACTATCAAAGGTAATGCTGTTACTGTTCCTTATACTGTTAATGGAGTTACTAAACGTAAAAAAGTAGTTCTTCAAGATAAATTTAGGGGTGTTACCATTTATAATACTTTTAAAGCTTCTGATAAAGTTGTTATTGATAGACTCGATGACCAACTTAAAAAAGCTGGACTTGATAAAAAAGACAGAGAAAGAATACTAGAACCGTTTAAAGGAGGAGTTAATACTAATGATGCTCAATCTTATATTACTCTTGAAGAATGGATTCGTCGTATTACTGCTGCTGGTGAATTAGATAAATATGCTGGACTTATTCAAAGTCTTACAGATGATACTCCAATAGATAAAATTGATTGGACTAAATTTGCTAATAAAGTTCAAATTCAAAAGAATTTCTATTATGATTTATATTATGATACTACTGTTGGCATTGAAGTTCCTAGACAAGTAAAAAATGCTGAGTTTGTTCTTATTCCTAAACTTATTAAAGGAACAGAACTTGAAAAAGTCTATAATATAATGACTAATAGAGGTATTCATCAAATTAATACTGTTGAAACTGTTAAAGTTGCACAACATAACAGAATGACACTTTGGAATAATGATGGTATTTTAACTGATGAAGCTCTTAAAGAATTTGATAATAATGTATTTGATAATTCTGAACTATTTAGTTATAATTATCTTTATCGTCAGCAAGAAGTTCCTCAACATACGGTTGATGCTAGTAATAAAGCTGCTATTCAGATTATGAAGAAAATGCTTGATAATCTTCCTAATCGAACTGAACTTAATGAACTTAAAGATAAAGTATTTAATAATTATGTAGCTAATATTAGAAATAGTTTTGAAAAAACTTGTGCTGAACTTGGTATTGGATTAGATGATAATGGTCATATTGATTTAAATTCTAATGGTACTATTAAAAATCTTAATCGTTTTGTATTTTTTGATAGATTTAAAGAAAATGCTCAACAACAAGGAGTTGAAAAAGCTCTTCTTGAGTTTTTCGATTTAGATAGTGCTGGATTTAATAATCTTCCTTTATTTTTGTCTAATATTAATAGTAAACTTGAAAGTATTGCTAATAGTTATTTTAATACTAATATTACTAGGCAACTTATTAGTGGTTGGCATGCTGCTCAGTTATCTGATTTTGGTTTTAAAGTTGATAAACAAACTCAAACAGATAGTAAACTTCAATATAAAAAGATTGGAGAAGTTGATGGCACTCCTGTTTATTATACTGAAATTAAACTTCCTAGATGGAGTAGTAAACTTAAAGGATTAAATATTGAACAAGTTCCTGATAGCTTACGTACTATGATTGGTTATCGTATTCCTACTGAAGGTAAGCAATCTATATGTATTATGTATGTTAAGGAGTTTCTTCCAGATGCTTATGGTAGTACTGTTGTTGTTCCTGATGAATGGGTTACTCAAACTGGTTCTGACTTTGACGTTGATAGTGTTTATGGTATGTCTAAAACATTTAATCTTGTTAAAGGTATTCCAACTGAAATTACTCATGCTAGATATACTAAAGATGAAGTAGGGTATATTAATTATGTTAAAGATAATGTAGATAAAGCTAGTCGTAAAATTCTTGGTAAGACTTATAATAAACAAGGTAATATTAGAGCTTCTTTAAAAAATAGCGAAGATGCTATTAATGCTACTCTTGAAGGTTATAATGGTAATCTTAAAGTTGTTGAAAAAATTGCTAATGATGGTGGACTTAAGTCTTACGAATCATACTTAAAACTCCCCGTGGAGGATACAAGTAGTCAAGCTGCTAGAACTAATGCTATTATTCAATCATTTATTGATATACTTAATAATCCTGCTGCATTTGAAGAAAATACTACTACTTCTAATTTTGAAAATGTCAAAGAATCTAATGAAACTTATGCAGAAATAGTTGGTGCTAATAAAACAACTGTTGCTCCTAGTGATTTCTTTACTCAACTTGATTGGTTTGATGCTGCTACATCTGGTATTAAACTTAAAGGTATCAGTGTTAATCGAGATACTTTTATGAGTATTGGTAATGTTACTAAGGCTAATCATAGCGAAGGTATTAAAGTTATGTACACTACTGATGTGATTAGTGAGCAAGAAGCTGTTAATAGATATGGTAAAGAAAATGTTGAAACTATTGGTAATAAACATATTCGTATTACTCATAAGAATTTTGGTTGGTCTGAAGATGATAAGAATGTTGATGGCTATTTGATTAATCCTTATAGTTCTCAGACTACTGCCCATATTCTTGATGTTATGAAAGAGGGAGCTATACATAATGAAAATACTTATACGTTTAATGCTTTTAAAACTATTGTTGATTTTGGAAGTAATTATGATACTGCTATTGGATTTATGTGGCAACCTGCTATTGATATACTAGTTCGTAAATGGAAAGAAACTAATAGTGTTCTTGCAGAAGGTACTAAAAATCCTCTTACTGAAGCTATTAGAGAAGTTGCTCATAATCTTGGTTTTGGTGAAAAAGTTAATTTTGCTGGACGTAAAAAGCTAATTGATATTATTAATGAAAGTTATGGTGAAACTTTCAAGAAATTATTCAATTTAAGCGTTTCTGACGCATTTTCATCACCTGACCTTATATTTTCATCAGACGCATATAAATCTCGTCTTAGAGGGGAAATGAATGGCGTTCAGCAGGCTTTATTTGACCTTTATGTTCTAGCACAATTCAATCGGTTAAACTCAATCGGACAGGATATAAGTAATAATCTTAATATTCTTAGTGCTGATAAATATGGTGCTAAACAAAATTTTTATGCTAGTGATAAAGTATTTAGAGATGCTAGAACTGTTATTGAGAATAGTAATATTTATGCTCCATCCTCTACGGGGGGTCAAACCTTGCTATTAGAGAGTGTATTTCCTGATATTAGTGGTGGTATAAATGCGTTTATTAAATCTGATATATCTAAAAGTAGTTATCCTAGTTTAGCTGCATTTTTACAAATGAGTACTGCTCTTAGTGTTAAAGCTACTCAACAAGTATTTGAAACTGCTAATCCTGTATTTATTGATTATGTATATAGAATAGCAGAATGGACTAAAGGTGGAATAATGACTGAAAAGTTATATAATGACTATAAAGATTATCTTATTAATAAACTAGAAGTAGGTAATAATGGTAGTTCTTATCTTAATTTACCTGTTACTATTGTTAATGGAGATTTTGTTCATCCTAAATATATTAAAGAATATGGCACTGGACAATCTAGAGCTTTAGAAGTTGGTAGAGTTAGTGGTACATTAGTTAATATTAAAACTGATGATGTTGTAGTTAAAAATATATTTGAGCCTACACAAACTGAAATTGATGTATTTGCTAGACTTACTCCTGCTCAGAAAGTTGATTGGATTAAACGTAATTTTAGTCAAGATGGTAGTGTATTTGAACATATTGAGATAGTTGCTAATGATGAAAGAAATAATCGTCGTAATGTAAATATTCAATATATTAATTACATACAAGGTGATATTACTAATGATGAAGCCCATAGATTGTTTGATAGAGCTTGGAATCATCCTAATCCTCTTATTAAACTTACAGCTCTTGATTTAGTTAAATATGCTTTTATTGTTGAAGGTCATAAATTTAGAACTAGAAATATTAGTAGACTTATAAGTAATACTCCCCTTAGAGGATTGAGTGAGGGCGGAATAGCTATTGGAGATATAGCTATGAAAGGTATTAATAGTTATGGTTTTGTTGATAAAGATAATGTTGAAGATATAATTGGTTTTATTCGTAAGAATTATAATAGTTTTAATTGTCCTAGTTATACATTTAAAAGACTTACTAATAATAAAATTAATTATAGTCTAAAAAGAAGTGGTATTATTACTTTTAATGGTCAAGAAAATCTTGATAATGTAGGAATAATAAGAAATGGAAATGCTGTTAATGTTATTAGAATTAATAGAAATTTATATATTAAAGGAACTTATGATGGAACTTTAGCTTATTATCCTATTGATAGACTTGAATCATTTGAAACTTATAATAGTATTGAACCTAGTATTATAGCTAATAATAATATTCATAAACCGTTAGCTGTTCTTCTTTATAAAGGTCTTACTCAACAAGAAAAAAGAGATAAATTTATTGATGGTATTAAAGATAACATTAATGAAGCTGTAAATAAAGATTATAAAGAAGTTCCTGAACTATATGGTAAATATATTTCTGATGAGTATTTCCAGCCTTTTATGAATACTCCTTTTGAGAATAATACTATATATACTATTAATGATAAATTTTATCTTAACATTAATGGAACTACTGCTATTAATTTAAGCGATGATTTAAAACAATATAAAGCTAAATATCCTAATATTGAAGATAGTAAACTTGGATTGTTTATTAAAATTAATGAAAATGAAATAGATAGAGTTACTAGTAATACTGATAGATATAGTAGTATTGATGACCAAACTCCTATTGGTAGATTTGCTAAAAATGCTAGTTTAGTTATTTCTCGTGCTGTTCGTCATGGTCAACCTGCTGCTCAAAATGTTCTTAATGCTCTGAATAATGCTGAAATTAATTATCTTGATAGTAGTAGTCTTTCTGATAATTCTGAATTTTCATTATCAGTTATTGCTAATTATATAGATGTTGAAGCTAATAATATTCTTAATGATATTAATCGTTTTATTAAAATTGATGGTATCGATAAACCTATTAACGATAAAGATGTTATTGGTAAAGTTCTTAAAGATGAACAACTTCAAAATCGTTTCTTAGATGTTATTCTTAGTGCTAATACATTTAAGAATAAATACAAACTTATTAGCGAAATTGATATTGATAGTACAAATCTTGATGATAAAACTAAAGAGAATATTAGAAAGATTCAAAAATTAGTTAATCAAGTTGATTCTAATACTACTGTACATTCTGCTAGAAAAGATTGGTTTGAAAGATGGATTCAATTACGTACTACTAATCCTAATTATATAAGTGGTCTTATGAAAGAATTTGATGCTTATGGAGATACTGGATTTATGGACTATTGGATACAAGATATTCGTGCTAATCGTAACTTTGTATTGCAAAATATACTTAAAGATGTAATGGGTACTGTTGAAGAAGGTCGTCTTAATGGTATTAAAGAATCTAATGACTTTAGAAATTATCTTAAAGAACTTAAATCTAGAGCTGCTAAAGCTGGTAAATCTGTTAGTCTTAATAGTATAATTGATGATGATGGTAGATTAATTCAACCTAATAATCCTGTTTGGGAAGAAAAGATAAAGAAGTATAGAGATGCTGCTATTGAAGCTGAACAAAAATTTGGTATAAATAGTGTTGAGCATCTTATTGCTTTATCTAATAAAGCTAAATTTATTGATATGACTACTATTCATCAGCTTAAACCAATTACGGTTCAAGATGAAGATGGTAATGATGTTACTATTGAATATTCTACTTATATTATAAATCTTGAAAGAAGTTTATTAGGACTTAAAAAAGGAGATGATGGTATTCCTAAAGAATTTGCTGAATATAAAAGACTTAATGGTAGAATACGAGATATTCTAAGTCAAGCTACTGATAATGTTACTACACAAAATCAAGATGAAGAACTTGGGCGTATCTATGCTCAAATGGATAGCCTTACTAGTCTTTATGATGAAGATGGTAATAAAAAGATTGGTCATGACTTGAATGTAGCTGAAAGACTTCGTGCTTATCAAACTAATATTCGTAAAATTAAAGAAATGTTCTATGATAAGCAAGCTAAAGAAGGATTTGATTCTAAACTTAAAGAACAACTTTCTATTATTAGTAAATATGAAAGTCAACGTGATGCTAATGGTAATCTTCTTATTAGTATGGAAGAACTTATGAAAGTTCCTGAATATCGTGAAGCTAAAGAATGGATTCGTAAGAATACTAGATATATTCTTGATATTAAAGATATAGAAGATTTAAATTGGGCATTTGAAGAACTTAAAGACGCTAATAAAGGTAATAGTGTTCTTAATCTTGCTATTAGAGAATTTCAAGCTAAAGATGAATTTAACGTAGTTGATGGACGTAAAATACCGGAAGAACGTGCCGCTCTCATAAAAGCTGAAACAGTTAGAAAATATAAATATACTAAAGGTAATGGTATGCCTTATGTTGGTATTATTCGTTCTGCTGAAGATGAACTTAGAATTTATCGTGCTGATTTCTATAACTATCTTACTGGTAATAAATCTAAGAGCGAAGAAGAAATTAATGTAGGAGAAGCTATTAATAAAATACTTGAAAAATATTTTGATAATGCTACTAGAACTCTTAATACTGCTGATATTAGTCAAGAAGATTTAGAACAACTCAAAACTGGTTTTGAAGTATTTAATGAAATTACTAGAGGAGAAAAGAGTACTGATAAAGCTAAAGCAAAACGTGTTGCTGAATTTATTGAAAGTGAATGTGATGTTACTTATAATTGGAAGCAATATGAACTTGATAAAAATAGAGCTTTTGCTAAAGGTAAAAAATATTATGATAAGTGGTTAGAAGTATTTAGTGAACAAGTTGAAGAAAATGGAACTATTGTAGAAAGACCTAATCGAACTATTTATGGTATTATTAAACCTAAAGATTTAGATAAATGGACTGATATTGATAAAACTGCTGCAATTAATATTCTTCAAAAAAGAACTAGAGAAACTACTACTCAATATTATTATATGAAAGAAAGAGAAGTTCTTGACAAATATGGTATTGATAGTATTGAATATAAACAATGGTATAGAGATAATCATTATTTTGACCCTTATACTCGTACTATTAAACCTATTCGTATTTGGACTACTATGCAAATGATTAAAGATGATGGTTCAGCTGTTGTTGGTAATTATGAACCACGTATTAATCAAATGCATATTACTCCTAAAGAAGAACTTATTAATCCAGAATATAGTAGTTTTGTTAATAAGTATAAAGTAGGAACAGGATATGATAATCCTAATTATACTAATCTTAATGAGTATCAACTTGAACTTATGAATAAAGTAAATGAACTTATGAAAAAGTATTGTTTTACTAATAGTAATAAGCGATATGTTGATATGGGTTATCTTCCAGCTTTGCCTAAATCTAAAGATATGACTGTTAAAGATTACTTTGAGCAAGCTCTTAGTTTTCTTGGTTGGACAGCCAATGTTCCTAATAATACTAGTTGGAGAAATAATGAAGATTTAACTTTTGATAAAGATTATGATATTCCTAATCCTAGATTAGTTCAGTTAGTTAATAAAGATACTCAACAGCTTCCTACTATACCTAAATTTAAAGAGCCTAATGAAAGTGATGAAGAATTTAGTAAACGTAAAGCTGCTGCTATTAAAGCTAGAGATGAGATTATTGAAAAGAATAATAAAATTCATAATGATATTCTTAATCGTAATTGGGAAGAAGTATTTAATAGTTTCTTAATTGAAAGTAATAGATATAATGCTATTAAAACAGTTAAAAATCTTCTTTATACTGCTGACCAAATTATTACTAGTAATACCGCTTATGATATAAATTATAAAGGTAATATAACTGAAAATAGAGAAGCTAGTGCTGGTGGTGAAATTGAATATAAACAAGAACAACAAACTAGAACTAGTGCACATCTTAGAAGTTTTATACGTCGTCTTGTATTTGAACAATATAAGGATAATAAAACTCCTAATCTAGTTAAACTAGGTTCTCTTGCTCAAAACATTGCTGGTAGTAAATATATGATGATGAACATTACTGGTGGTATTGCTAACGTTCTTACTGGTTCTAGTAATATATTTATGGAACGAGCTGCTGGTGAATATATTAATCTTAAAGATTGGGAAGCTGGTAAATCTGAATGGATTAAAGGAACTGTTAGTTATATGGCTAATATGTATAGTGAAAATAGTAGTACACTTCAAGATGCTATTATTAAACTTAGTCATGTAGTTGATTTTGATAGAGTAACTGAAGTTAGTACTGCTGAAGGTCTTAGAGAAAATATTCGTAGAGTTCGTGGATTACTATTTAGTCCTCAATCTGTTGGTGAACATTATATGCAAAATGTTATGCTATTTGCTATGCTTAAATCTCATAGACTTGTTGATAATGGTAGAGGTGGTTATGATATAATGAGTAAAGAAATGTATCATCGTAAAGCTGAACAAGATGCTCTTATGTCTGTAATAAATACTCCCCGTGGAGGGGAGAACCAAGCTCTTCTTGAACAATTCAATAAGTTTATGGATGAAGCTAAAGCTGATAATAAAAAACGAGCTAAATATAATCTATTTAAAGCTAATCCTATATTCGATTTTGTTAAAACTTATCTTAATGAAGAACAACAAAGAGAATATATAGCTAAGCGTAAAGAACTTATTAAGAATATTGATAAAAAGTTTGCTAAACTTCCAGATATTTATAATCAATTTGAACTTAAAGATGGAATTGCTCAAATAAAATCTGATAGTAAACTTACTCTTAAAGAATATGCTAAATTTATTGATAAAGTTCGTGAAGTAAATAAGAAAGTTCATGGTGTTTATGATAAACTTGGTTCTGCTAATATAGAACAACATTGGTGGGGTGGTATGGTTATGCAATATCATAAACATCTTTATCCCGGTTTTAAGAAACGTTATCGTTGGAATGGTTATTATAATGAAACTCTAGGTACTATTGAAAAAGGTAGTTATACTAGTCTTTATGATTATTTGACTATTCCATTTAAAGAAACTAACATAGGAGAAATTAATAATGTAAGTGATGTTCTTAAAGCATTCCAAACTTATGGTAAGAATTTACTTTCATTTGCTGTTAATTTCAAACTTAATTATGAACTTCTTCCTGAACATGAAAAAGCAAATATTAGACGTAATTTAGGTGATTTACTTTATGTAGGTGCTGCTGTTATTGGAGCAATTGCTATAACTGGTATGGGAGGAGATGATGATGAAAGTATTATATATAATCTTATGCTTTATCATGCTGACCGTCTTGCTTCTGAAGCTGCTTCATTTACTCCATTTGGTGCTTATGCTGAAGGTAAAAAACTATGGTCTAGTCCTGTTGCTATTGGACAAACTATTAATGACTTACTTGGTACTACTGCTATGGCTGCTAGATTCCTTATCGAAGAAGATTTTACTGAGGAATATACTACTGGTAGATATAAAGGTATGAATAAGTTTGAAGTTATGGCTGTTCGTAATATACCTGTTGTTCGTAGTATTAATCGAGTTCTTGATTTACCTAATAATAATAGTTATTATAAAGTTGATGAAAATATACTTAGTATTATACCTTATAAAGATATAGGTAAAGATATATTTGAATAAGCTGGACTTGAATCTAGTAAAAAATAAGGGCTTGCCTATGGTATCACTACCTAGACAAGCCCTTTTACTTTTATATTAATACAAGAATACCTTTAGTTTGAAGTTCAAAGCAATCATTAACATAATCTTCAGGAGTACCACTATAAATATATTTAGGATTAGCAACATAGCAACCTTTAACACATTTATCCTCTTTATCTTTATAATGATTAATAAATCCTTTGTCTTTAAGACTAGATAATGCTGATTTTATAGATGGCTTTGGAACTTTAGTTTCTTCTTCACAATCATCATAAAACATAGCATTAACTGAAAAATAAAGTTTAGTTTTATCTGGTTTTTGTCTTGTTAAAAGAACATGACTATTAATATAAAATAAAACATTTTTTTCATTATTAGTAAGATTATAAATATTACCTAAAGTATCAATAAACACTTTAAAATATAATCTTTTCTTTTGTTCATCAATAAGTTGTTTATGACTTTTAGAATCAGCATACATGACAAGAACATCTTTCTTATCAATAATTTCACCATCTTTTGTTACAATAGCTACTGTATTAACATCATTAATAGCATAATTAACTATACTATTATTAGGTTTATTACTTTTACTAATAGATTTAAATGTAGGCATAAGAATATAATTTTATATTCCAAAGATAAAAAATATAACTATATCAAATGTTAATAGAATAAAAAATTATACTAATCTTTGTACTAGTTCTACTAATCTTTGTATCAGTCATACTACGGGTGTTGATTTAACATAGCTTTTATGCTGATTATCAGCACTTTAACGACTACGAATATCTAGTCTATTCTATAAGCCAATCAAAGGTGCAACCTTTGTGCGTAGGAGCATAGCCTATATGATTATTAATAATAGCAATATCTTAATTAAAACCATCATCATTATTACCAATAACACACATAAGAATAATAAAAACTATAATACCAACAACAAATAGTTTTCCACTATACTTATCCATAGCTTCACTATCACTAATATTATTAGCAATAGCCAATAGTTTAACACCACCAAATATAATTCCAATAAGAACAATAAATGCAACCATAATTATAATATATTTAAGTTTAACAATAAGATAAAAATAAACCCCAGTAGTAAGACTAGCTTAGCTACCGAGGTTTCAGTCATGCCAACGACTATAAGTTTAAGGATTAGTAGAACGCTCCGCTTCGCTACGCTCAACTCCCCGTAGAGGATGGAATAGACTAGTATTCATTCAATCAATATAATCATTATCATTAATAACTATACTAATATTACTAGCACAACTACCATTCCATCCTCTACGGGGAGTATAGCGAAGAGTGCGTAGCACTCGTAGCGGTTCCAAGCTAATCATTAAATTAAATAAAGCCAGCTCTATTAGAGCCAGCTTTACGTATAACATATAAACCATTAGCATTAATACTATTTACTTCTTTAGTCCATATTTAGCCCATTGAAGAACAAATCCAAGACCTTCCCAAATTTTATCTTCAGCTTTAATTCAAGCATAATTAGAACCAACATTTAAATCAAAGTTTTCAGGTTTTACACAAGCTGCTTGACCATGAACTTCAAATCCAGTAAGACAAGTAAGAGTAGTATTAGTTGTTTTAGTACCAACTTTTACATTTTCAATACCTTTAATAAATCTCTTAATATCATTTTCTTTAAGAACATCTCCAGCAGGGTCTTCAAGTTTATAATAAGCTTTCTCAAATTCTTTAGCAGGACTCCAAGATTTATATCCATCAAGATAAGTTACTTCATAACCATCTTCTTCAAAAGAATGATTACCAATTCTATAACCTTTGTCATTTGCTTCACGAGCTGTCATAGGAACAGCTTCAATCATTTTAACTCCAATAAATTTAGCCATAATTTTAAAATTTAATTATTTATTTAATAGTAATAGTAATTATTACAAATCTATCATCTACCGGTTCAACATCAATAGCCTGAAATTCTTTATATTCAGTATCTTCAACTAAAACAAGTTTATCTTCATCAAATTGTTGAAGTTTATCAATAAGTTCTTTAACTGTCATAACTTTAAGATTTAATTAATTACTAACTATTATAACTTCTCCACAATTATTACTATAATCACATACTTCATTAATAGAATTAATATCACCATTATAATCAATATATACTATTGATTCTTCATCGCAAGTTTTAAGCATTTCTATAAGTTCTTTAACTGTCATAGCTTATTCTTTTTCAAGTTTATTAATAATATCTTTAATATAATCACTAGGAAAACTACCTTCAAGTCGAGCTAATTCTTTTCTTTTATAATCATTATCGACTTTAGTAATAACAGTAGTAGGAAATTTAGTAATTTCTTTTCTTAGAATATCATCTAGATTTGTATTACGAATATTAAGAGTAATATCACAATTAGCTTCATTAATAGCATCAGTTATATTTTTAATTGCTATTTTACAAGCGTCACAACCATCTCTAGTAAAACAATCAATACGTATCATAACACAATAGCATTATTTTTAACAGCTTCTTTAATAGTATTAGGAACTCTAAGAAGAGTATTCTTAATCATTTCAGTAGTAAGACTATCAGAATATACATAAGTAGCATAAGTTCTCCAACTATCTTTAATTACAACAGCAAATTTGTTAGGATTATCAACATTAGTTTGAATATATTCTACTTTAGTATTTTGATATTTCCACATCCAAGCAATAGCATCGGCACACTTAGCATGAGTTATACAATCATGTTCATCAATAAACGCTTCAACAAATATATTATTTGTTTGTCTTGTAGGTTCATCTCCAGTAAGATAATTAATATCATTACGAAGTTCTTCCCAAGTAACAGAATTACTATATCGTTTATATTCTGTATCATCTCGATATATAATACAAGTAGGATATTCAGTAATATTCTTACCAGCAACAGCCTTTTCAAGTATCATATCTTCAAGAATAAGATGGTCAGGAAGATTTTTAAAATTACATTGAACATTAGTACCAAATAAAGCTATATCAATAGCTTCTCGCATAGCTTCTGTTTTATCTTTATCAGCACTTTTATAATAAAATTCAATTTTAACCATAGTATTCGTATAATATAATGAGAATTTATAAAATTAGCTATTTTAAAGCCCCACATTGAATGATATTCATATCGTGATAGATTAATCACAATAACAATTAAAATTCAATGTAGGGCAAAAGAATCATATCTATGACTGTCCTAACAGCTTGCGAAGATATTTCCTAATAGTGTAATCGCTTTGCATACCACGTAGAATATCACCATTACAATAAGCAGTAGGAGCATCACTAATACCAATACTACGCGCTTCTTGTCTACCAGTATCAGTATATAGATTATACCTAATAAGATTAAACCTACCGGCAAACTCAGGAAGAGCAAGAGCTTTATGAAGCCTTTCTTCAAAAAGTTTACTAACATTACAATCAGGTAAATAGAATAAGATTAACTTTTTCATAGATAAACTTCATTACCTTCAACTTTAGCATCACTAAAATGACTTTTAAAACTTTCAACACTTCTACACCATAAAATATCAGATTCGCTAGTTTTATGATATATAACAGCAGGAATCCATTCACCTGTATCTGGATGTTTCATTTTAGTAATATTATCAATAACATATTCATTAGACGTTTTATTATGAATATAACGAGCACCAACTTTAAGCTTTAGCCGCCCCTCCTGTTCCTTCTCCAAATCCTTTGTTTCCACGTTCACTTTCTCCTAATTCTTCAATAGATTCAACTTCTTTCCAAGTAATTCTTTGAGCACTATTAATAATAAGTTGACAACATCTATCTTTACCATCACAATTATATGGCGGAGTATAAATTTTATCAAGAATATTAGTAACTGTAGTTTTAACATTATTAAGTTTAAGTCTAGCATTACCAACCATACTATCAGGTAAATGCATATGTTCTCTAAGTTTATCAACTACTTCAACAAGAGTAGATACAGCATGAACTAAATCTCTAGAAGTACGATTCTTAAAAATAATAAGAAGTTCTCCACGATAACCCCAATCAAGAGTACCAGGAGCATTAGGCATATAAAAGTCAGATTTAGTAAGATTACTTCTAGGACGTAAAGACATTTCATTAGGTTCACCATTAGCATCATTTCCAATATTAAATGCTAAACCTGTATGATAAATAAATCTATCTTTATCTACATCATATTCATAGCAAATAGGATAAATATCCATACAAGCATCACCTTCTTTACCATAAGTAGGTAGAATAGGTTGAACCATACAACATTTCTTTACATCTAAAACATCTCCACTAAGAAGTTTAATCTCTTTTAGTTTAAATACTTTTACTTCCATATACAATTAAATTATTAAATTAAAGAGCTTCTGCAAGAGCAAAAGCATTTTCTATTTTTCTTGATTTATCACCATAACAAATACTATCAAATCGCTTAGTACCTTCAATATTATCTATATTAGAATAATATCCACTAATAGCATTAACTGCACCCCAAGCTGTACCAAGAATATCTCTTTGACCTGGACCATCAAAATAATAACTATAAGTATCAGAAATAACATTCATTTTTCTACTACTTATTTTACTATCAGTTAAAGCTAAACCACTACGATAAGCAATATCTTTAATAGTATGTCCTGTATCTTTTAGACGTTGAATTTCATCACTAGTAAGAAGATTTTCTCCAATAAATTGAATTACATCTTCATCAGTAACTTTAATATTAGCAAGTAAATTACAATATTGACCAAATTCTTCAGATTTAATTTTACTAATTCCAAGTATTTCTTGTGCAACAGAAATCTTATTATGAACACTAGTTGTATGTCGAAAACTAACATAATTACTACTAGTACGAATAGCAGCATTAAGAGTATTTTGACCAATAACTCTAATAGGAGTAAATAAAATCTTAACTCCACCACTACCATCATGAGTATTAGTAAATACTAGATAATTTTCAACAGGGTCACCTTTAACAAGAATATTATTAGGAAGTTTAGCACTTACAAATATTCTCTCACCATTTCCCCAAAATCCAGCAGTTTGCCAAATAGCAGAATTTTTACCAATAGCGTCATCAAAGAAATTAAAAGCATCATTGTTTTGTACAATAGTATATTTACTTTTAACAACACCTAAAGGAATATTGTAATCAGTACGATAGGTAGCAAAGGCGTTATCACACTTACGATAAATGTCAGTACCAAAAACATGAGCGCCTTCTTTTTGTTCTTTAATAATTCGGTCAAGTTCTTCATCAGTTCCAGTAAGTTTAATAGGCATTTTACCAACTAGTTCACATTTAGCTACATTAAAATTAAGTCCAGCTTTAAGCATAACTTCTTTAGCAGTAGCACAATCTGATACATCAATAGCACCAGAATAAGCCCAAGGTTTACCTTTTACTTTATACATATTATTTATGACTTATACGTAACATAACACTTTCAATATCTCTAACAGCTTGATTCTCATTAACACCATAAGTATCCATATACCATTTTATTAATTCTTTTACTTTTTCTTCTAGTTCCATAATTAACAAGATTAGTAGTGTTGACTCCCCGTGGAGGATGAACTTAATTCTGTCCTCTACGGGGAGTATAACCAAATTATTTAATAATAAGACTAGTATTTTCAACAAATTTAGCTATACTAATATCTCTACCATCATTAAGAATATTCTTCATAATAGTTTTATTAACACTGCTGCTTCTAGTCATTTCATGTTGATGATTAAAGAAAGTATTAAGTAAATCAAAATTAATTTTATTAGCTAAATCACCAACAGGTTTTTCAATCTCAAATTTAACTTTAATACAATCTAAATCATCAAGAGTAAAATAACCTCCAGTTTCTTCTCTAAGTCTAGCAGATTGTTCAGGATATCTTTCAGTAAATTTATCATTAATTTGTTCAAGAAGAACATCTCTACTAAATGAGAAATTACTATCAATCATATCATTATCCCAAAGAGATTGTAAATGTTCAAGAACTAAATCAATAAATATTTGATTAAGATTTTCATCAATCTCAACACATTTACTGTTCTTAGTATATAGTTTACTATCAACTAAATTAATAACTTTATTACCAGATTTACCTAAATCTCCATAAGCAATAACAGCATCAAGCATAACTCCTTTAAGTCTTTCAGCATTGTTTTCTTTAGTTTTACGAAGAACAGCTAATCGTTGCTCTTCTTTTTTACAAGATTCAGCTTCAAGATTAAGTACAGTATATGCTTTACGATAACCATCAAGTTTAGATTTAAGATTATCTTGTGTAATAGCAAGGCGTTCTTCAAGTTCAGGAGTTAATTCACCTCCATTTTCTTCTAACTCAAGAAATATATCCTCAAGTTCAGCAGTAATATTATAAATATTTGCCATTATTTTCTACGTTTAGGTATATTATAAGCAGAACGATAATAAGGATTTAAATAACCAAATAAATGAGTATAATCACTAGCAGTCATTTTACCTGTATTAGTTCTATATTTATAAATAGCTTCAGTATATTTCTTCCATAGTTTTTTTACTAAACCAAGATTACCAACAAATCCACCATTTTCAAATACAATAGCTTCTGTATTTTTAGTAGTTCTAAAACGATTATTAAAACCATAAAATTTTCTTCCCATAACTTTAATATTTAAATAGTTAATAATTTATTAATTATGTCTCATTTCTTCATACGCTTTATCTTCAAGTTCTTCAGTAACATCTTCAAGACGAATACCTTTTAAACAAGAACATTTTTCCCATTGAATATTATAAATAATATCAAGTTTAATTAAATCAATATTATTAATATCAACAGCCATAATCCAATTATCAGGAGATATTTCTACTTCAACACAATCAATGATTTGTGTAGGTTTAGGCATCCATCCTTTGTTAATATCATGTTGCTGTAAAAGACAAATACTAAAATATCTACCAGTAAGAATATTATCTTTATATTCAAATAATCCACCATGCCAACAAATAGGATTTTTATTATCAGTCCATTCTTTAGTAGCAAAACTATATCTACTAGTAGCTCGTTTAGTAAAAGCTCCATTATAATGAATACTACCATTTGGTTCTTTAAATACATCAGATTTACGTATGTTTTGACAAGTACCATCAGAACTTATTTGGCTCCATTCATCATCAGTAAAACGAAGAGGACTAATAATATCCCAATCACATAGTTTTTGAACAAGATTAATTTCCCAAGGAGCAGAACCACCAGAATTACCATGAGAAGCAAATACAGCAATAGCTTCAATTACTTGTTGATACATCCAATCATTTGGACCACCTTCTCCATTACCATATCCAGCAAGTTTAAGTTCTTTAATAGCATGTTTACAAATATTACTTTTTTTAATAACTTTAGCTAAAACTTTCTTATTAATAAGAGGTTTATTATTTTGCTTTTTAATATAACGCTTACTTTTCTTCATCTTTAATTATTTTAAGAACAACAATATTACATAAAAGACCATAGCAAAGATAATTATTAAATATACAATTAGGACAAACTTCAATATGTTTATTTTTAACATATTTACATAGAAATGTTACTTCTTTGTCATCTTTAATTCTAATTGTAGTATAAAGAAATTCTTCACCATCATTTAAATCATCAGTGAAATTAGTACCACTATAATTTTCAATATGAAAGTGTTTAAGTTTATCAATCTCTGAAGTCATATCCAAGTTCCATTAAATTATTTCTAATCATACCAGCTATAATAATACAATTAGGATGAGGAGTACCAGTAGTACCATAATAACGTAAATCAATAATATGACGCCATTCTCTTACGGAATATGTATAAATACATCTAGTAGCAGTATCAAGAGGAAGTTTACCACGAGCATCTTGACGACGGATTTTATATTTATCTACAAGAATTTTATATTCTTCAAAATCTCTTTTACATCCATTAAGATAAACATTTATAGCTTCATTTAAATCAGCATTTATAGCTTCATTTAAAATAATATTATTATCATTATTAAATAATTCAGCTTCTTCTTTGCTTATCCAATGAGGTCTACAAATACTTCCATCTTCATAAACATATCTAGTTGATTTTTCAGCAATACTATTAGGACTAACGCGGTTTAATTCACGAGAAGTACTAATTTGTGTATCAACACAAAAAGTATATCTCATCATATGAAATCCTATTTCAGTATTACGAAAATCTTCAATAGGAACAATATATTTAGATAGATAACCAAATTGTGTTTTATGGTCTAAAACCCAATTACCATTAACAGTTATATAATAAACATGTTTTTTATAATTATAACTAAAACCAATAGTATTAGCATAATTAATAATAATAGTTTCTAAAGTTTTATCACTATCATTAGCAATCATATAATAAGTTCCATGACGAAACATACTCCAATGTTCATCATTAATAAGTCGTTTAATAGTAGCTTCATCATTACCTGTTTCTCTACCATAACAAACTCTTGCGCATCTAGCAACATGAGCTTTAGAATCATCTCCTTGTTGCCAAAGTTCAACTTTAGGTTCAATTATTTTCATCTTCTTGATTATTATAAAAATCTTTAACTACATTTCCAAATATACTATAAAAATGTTCTTTAGGTATAATATTAATAGGCTGTATAGAATCAAGCTCTTTAAAAAACTCTTTAAGACCTTTATTTCTAATCCATAAAGTATCATAAGTAGCAGTTATATAATTATCTTTATCCATGTCACAAGCTATAAAGCAAGTTTCACTATCAAGCTTATCTATACATTCTTTACATACAATAGCTTCAGCTATTTGTTTACTCTTACTAGCATTTTCTTCAACAGAATTTCCAAGTGGAGTATAACCAATAACTTTACCACAACATATACAAACTCTAGCAAGAGCATTTATACCAAAAATAGGATGTAATTTCATACCATATAATCAGTTACAAATTTAAGAACTTTATAGAAAAGACCAACAAGAGTACCAGTATTATCAATAACATAATCATCTTTATTAATTGTTATTTGTTCACTTTCGTGACTGTCATGATTATCATTATTAGATTTTCTATCTACTCTAATTATCATCCCTCCACAATCTCTGATAGCTTTACATTCATCATTATCAAATCTAGCATCAGCTATAATACATTGTCCTTTACTATTTCTTATATCAAATGCTTTATTCATAGTATAACGAATAAAAGCTTCTCTCCAAAAATGATTTCTAATAATGTTAGTACCATAATATTGAAGAAGAACTCTAATTTTAATACTAACATTATTATTATATAAAACAAGATATGAGGATAAGTCATTATATTTTAATATAGCATCATTACATTTATCCACAACATAAGTAGCATCTTTGATATTAGTAGAAACAATACCAGTTTTAAAATTATAATAATTTTCTTCTTTAATATCTTGTCTATCAAGAAGTTTACGGTCAATATTACAAAATGCAGCAATATCATCTTTAAGTTTATCAGCAAAATGAATAATTATTTCATCATTTTCAACAAACCCATTTTTATGATAAAGAAGCCAAGTATCATAATTAGCTTTCATAATACCATCATGAAGGATATAACTAATCATAGAAGCAACTGTATCTTTACCACTTCCTTTAAATCCTTTAATACCAACAATAGTAACTTTATTAATACTCATAATAATTTGTTTTTGTTTATCAAGACAAATATAAAAATATAATAGGAATTTACTAGTAATAATGATGCTGAATTTAATGTTAAATATCATAGTGAGAATGACGCATTTTAAGGCTCATTATGACACGCAAATCTTATCGTGATAGATTAATCATTTAGATATATAAAATCGAATACAGGCAAAAAGAATCATATCTACGAGCGTGTTCTGTATAGTTTTAGACCTCTAACAAATAGAAAAGCCTAGCACACCATATTATGTACTAGGCTTCACCTTATTCAATATCTATATGATAAATAATACAAAAATCATTACGTTCTTCTACAAATTTAACATTAATATTAAAATCATCTTTAGACACAACAAAAGCATTACGCAATCTTGTATCAAGAAGTCTAATAACTATATTAGGAATATATAACTTAAATCCAGTATTAGCATCTCGAATAATAGGAACACTATTATTAATTCTATTATCATTATACAAAATCACATAAAGTTCATTACTTTTAGTTATATCATTATATCTAACAGCAAAATTATAACTTTTAGCATCATAATCAGTAAATAAAACAATAGAATTATAATAACAACTAAAATAAGATTTAGTTCTATCAAAACTATTATTCTTAATTACATTATAATCTAGTATCTCCATTTATAACAACATTTTTAATATGAGATGGAACTCTAGTAACACCACTTCGTTCACCATAATCTATATGAACAGTTCTACCAATATAAGATTGAGAATCGAATAAAACTTCCTGTTGAACAATATGACTAGTGCTTAAACGAGTTTCAAACTTTTCATTATTAATATCATTTTTACAAAGAAGAATAGGTAAATCACGTTTCTTTTCTTTATAAATATCAAGAATTATAAAATCTCCCTCAGCAGCATCTTTAAACTTCTCCATATAATTAGCTCTACGTCTACCATATTGATAATCAGTTTCAGCATTACGAAGTATAAGACCTTCAAATCCTAAATTAATAAAATGATTTCTAGCGTCAATAGCTTCATTATCATTAGTAATATATCCACTAGGAAGAATAATTAATTGTTCTTTATTATTATAATGTTCTTTAATATTATTAAAGCGAGTAGGCATTTTAATATGATAACGATATGTATTTCTATGAGTTTGATTACCTTCCATCATAATATCATAACACCAAAACTGAAGAAGTTTATTTTCAACACAATTAGCATCTTTAACAAAATGATTAATTTGATTAATAGTATAACCCGGAAGATAAACTTCACCGTCAAGTGCTGCAAATCCATTAATCATATCGTCGATAATATTTGTATTAATAGTAGCAAGCAGATAATCTTCAAGATAGCCAAGAGTATGCCAAATAAGACCTTCACGACTTTGGAAACGAAGCCTAACAGGTTTAAACATATCATTTTGAGTATAAGCAGTAACAATACAACGCAGACCATTAATCTTATACTGACCATACATACAACTGACTTTTTTCCAAACATTACCACTATACGTTTTAGCAAGCATTGGGAGTAGAAGATTAGTATTTCCATTACTAAGGTCTTTAGGTAGATAAGTATTTAGAAAATTAAATAGAGTATCATTATCTCCATCCTCCACGGGGGGTAAACCCTGCATATCACAAAGTTCATCAAGATATGTATATCCTTTTTTAATCTTATCGTTATATCTACTCTCAAGTTCTTTTTGACCATCTTTTTGAGTAACAGCATAAACTTCTTTACGAATATTACCTCGAACAAGACCATAAAAAACAGTGATACTATTAGTACCACTGTCAAGTTCAGCCCACCAAACAGTAGGCACACCATTATTATTTCTACGATAAAGTTTATTCATTATGTTCACTTATTTTTAAACCATTAAATGCAAAACTAACAGCTTTACCACCTAGAAGTTTAGCTTTACGCTGAGCAATCGTTTCCTTTTTAGGCTTAATAGCCTTTGCAATACCGGTGCTAACATCAATGGGTTTACCTGTAAAGACATCTTTTGATTGATTAACTCTGTTAAAACTTCTAGTGCGTTTCCTTGGTTCTTTACTATAATATCGTACTGGGTTTCTTCTCTCGAAATCAAGATTTTTTTCATGTATATCAATAATTCTTTTAATAATACTATTACGATAATCAATATAACTTTGAGCTTTTTCTGGATGATGTTCTAGAACAAGATAAAGTTTATCAAGAATATATTCAATACTAGAAAGAGTAATACGATAACCATAATTAATAGTTTGTCTAGGACGAGAACCATCAGGATAAATAATAGTACAATCTAAATCTTTAATATAAGATTCAATTGCATCAGCCATTGTAGATTTATCAATAACATAATTAATATATCTAATATCTCTATCATCTAGCTTTTCTTCATATCCTTTTATTATCATAGATTTTCTTTCTTACATTTATAAATAATAATACGAGTTGGTTTACCTATAAGACAATGATTATATTTAAACCATTCAATAATATCAAATGTAGGATAAGTTTTAGCTATTCCTTCAATAAGAGCATAACCTTCTTGATAATTAAAATTACTATGAACAGTTCCACCATTATCAGTATCAAGTAAGCTAAACTTTTTGATATATTCAACGTCATCATTAGAAGATAGATTAATTTCTCCATAACAATAAATATCTTTTTTATCAATACGTTTACCATCTACATTAATACATTCCCATTTATCAAGATTTTGTTCATCCTCTTCAGTAATTGGACGCATAACAGTATATATAACACCAGCTAAACTTTTAGTATGGCAAAGTATTACTTTCTTCCGTATCCCAAGTAAATTCACTTTCTTCTCCATAATTATCTTCTATATATTTAACAACTTGTTGAGTTAGTTCATTAATAACATTTGTAGAATAACTACTTCTCAATTCAGCAAAATCTTTAACACCAAGTTCTTTAGGAATAATAATAGGTATAATATCATAATCATTCTTAAGAATCACAGCTTCCATAAGACCAGTTCTATCATTATCCATAAGACTAATAAGAAAACCATTTCGATTAAGTTTACTACGAAGCCAATCATATTCAATTTGACGAAGTTTATAAGTTTCATGTGGAATATTAACAATACCAATAGTCTTAGATTCAAGGGTAGACCCCCCGTAGAGGGTGGAATGATTAATACTCTTTAGATAACATTCAAGACTTAATCTATCTTTAGTAGATTTAGTTATAATAATAACGTCATAATTATCTAATTCAAGATTAATAACTCCTTCAATAGTATTACTATTAGTTATAAACTTAACTTCAGTTTTCTTATTCCTATTTGGAAAATACAGTTTAACATTAACTATTCCTCTTTTATCTTGTCCAAGAACATATCCATAACATAAATCCGTTTTATCTTTATCGTAAAAATATTTAGGAATAGGATTAGTTGAACGATTAATATAAAATTGGTCAACAGGATAAACAAAATGAGTATTAAGAAAATTAAGATTAACACCAAATTGTCCCCAATACTTAGCATCTAAATTATTCCACGGACGAGTAACAAGTTCAATAATAGGTTTATGATTACGTACATTACTAATAGCCCTAGCAATATTATAATCGTTGTTTTCATCTTTATCTTGTCCATAAATAATATTTCTAAAAGTATAAGCAATATGTTTAAGAACAAATAGAAATTGACTTTTAATAGAAATATCAATTTGCTTATGAACAATTTCAGAGAGTACAGTTGCAGCAGCATCTATACAATCTCCCCACCAATATCCAGCAAAATCTCTTCCTTTAAGTTTATTCCTATTATCATATCTAAAACCAAAACTAGGATGAGTATCTTCACGAAAAGGACTAGATATAAATTCTCCTGTATCTATACAATGTTGTATATCTTCAACACTAATTCCAGTATAAGTGCTAAAAATAGTAATTTGACTAACTTTAGAGAAAATATAATCTTTAGTTAAAATAGTATTACTAATATTTCTTTTCATAATATTTCTAATTTGACCTTTATCGTGAACATATAAAAAAAGAGGACTAGGTACTAAAATAGTACCCAGTCCTCTTACATACAACTATTTAACTAACTTTAATTTTTTAAAATGGCAAATCTTCTGTTGGATTAACAAAAGCACCAGCAGCATCATTACCACCACCAAATGGACTAAAATCTCCACCGCCATTAAATCCACTAATAGGATTTATAGGAGTAGCATTTTGAACACCAGGCATTACACCTACACCGGGCATAGCAACATTTGGCTGTTTAGCTTGTTCGGCAGATTTTTGATAAACAATACTTTCTTTATAAGGGTCAATATGCAAACTAGGAGCAGATTGTTCTTTATAAAGTTCAATAACTCCATCATTGATAAATGTAGGAAATCCTAAATCACCAAATGAAGATTTACTTCCAACAACAGCACGCCATTTACCATCATTCTTAATAAAACGAAGAAGCTTCATCCAAATGGTAATAGGTTTACCTTTAGCATCATTATAAACAGGCTTACCATTATTATTAAGTAACTTAACATAATTTTCAAACACAGTCTTATAACCAGCTATAACTTCTTCAGCTTCAATAGGTACATACTGCATATTTTCATCAAAATCTTCAAAAGGCAAAGTAAGAGCATCAATTTCTTCTTCTGTTAAATCACGACCTTTAAGAACAAATACATTATATATATGTTTCATAAAGCGGAAAATGTTATCAACTTTCCAAGCACCTTTACCACCGGGAATAGTTTCAACATTACTTTCAGCAGGAAGAATACGTTGAGTTACATAACGACGTTCATTGATATTTTCATGATTACTAGCAAAAGTAAATGTAAGATAAGGAATACTCATACCAGCAAATGAAGGCATACCTTGAACATCATCTTTCAGTGTAGCCCAATCAACTTTAACATCTTCAAGATGACCAATAAACAAGCCATTAGCTTTATTACAATCAGTACGTTCATCAAACTTTTTACGAGTTACATCACGTAAATCATTATTAATACCTCTACCTCTACGTTTTTTAGGAGTTTGTACTTCTGCATTAGCAGTTTGTTCAGCACTTGCTACAACAGTAGCTTCATTCTTAATTTCTTTTTCTGTCGACATAATTAAAGTAATTAAAAGAATTATTAGATAAAATAAGAGCTGCACTATTAGCAATACTAACAATGCAGCTCTATGTTCAAGATACTATATTTCTAGGACGAAGATTTGATTATTCAGCAGTTTCTTCTTTTTCAGCTTTCTTACCGATACGAATAGGTTCTTCATCTTTATATTCGGTAAGCATTGCAATCTTAACAACAATATCTTTATGACCGTTATTAACAACAGCTTCTTGCAAGTTGTCAATATCTACTGTATAAACACGATTCTTAGAAGTAGCTTCTTCATCAGTCATATCAGCTTTCAACTGTTTCCAAACATTAGAATCAGTAAAGTTAAGAGTTACACCAATACCAGACAAAGCAGCAGTATTAGCACATTTAGAACCTTTAATCTTAGCAACTTCATCACCTTGAATACAGCTAACCAAAAGTTCTTTCTGTTCATCTTCGGTAATACCTTCACGACCAAGAGCAGCTTTCAGTTCTTCATTAGAAGAAGATAAAGCACCTTCAAGAGTTTCTTGGAAATAAGTATTAACATACTTAATTTTATCATTCTTAGTCATACGAACACGAGTAGTACAAGGATTACCATTCTTATCTAATTCAGCAATACCTTTAGCCAAAGCCCAAATATCAAATTCAGCATGAACAGCCATAGCAGCTTCGGGAGATTCAATATCCAAACCTTGTTCTTCACAGAAAGCAACAACTTCGGGTACTTTATTGATAATAGCATTATCAATATTTGCACAGTTATTAATGAACATTACATATTCACCATGAGCAATGCCGAGAGCTTTAGAAACTTGGGCAGTCATACGGAAACTACCGGGAGTAGAAACAACTACCAATTCAGGTTCTTCACTAACTGCTCTTTGACCAGCATTAACAATACCCATACCAAAACTCAAACCTTTCTTAAAGTCTTTCATAATTTTTGTAATTTAAAAGTGAATAATATCAGTCATACGACTGTTTTGTTTAATAATAATTTCTCTAGTTTGTTTATGTTATTGAATTTCAGTAATATCAATAATATCTTCATTACTCAAATCAATACCTTGCATAGTCTTTAATTCTTCTGTGCTTAAACAGCCCATAATTAAATCATTAGCAATTTCACGAGCACCATAAACAAATGCTCTATGACTTATCATTATTTTAGGATATTTCTTATAAGTATCTTTTTCAAAACATCCAGCAACAATAGCATCTTTATAAGTAAACTCACCAGTAGCAACCATATTACGTTCTCCAATTTTACGATAAAAACGATAACTAGTAATATAATCAATAGGAACAGCAGGTATTCTATAAATAGGAACTTTACCAGTAGAAGCAATTTGTTTAGCTTCAGCAGTATTAGTAGCTATTTCAAACTTACCATTAAGTTGATATTCTTTATATACATTACCATTATAATCTTTATAATATTTAACAGGATAAACATATATATGTTCATGGTCTTTATCTTCTGCATTTTTAGTTTGTGCCTCTTTGGGGGTAAGACACTTAATACAGTCAGATGGAAGTTTATCTTCATCATAAGCATTAAAGCCATCTGTATATTCGTACAGAGCGCGATAATTATCTACTTTTTCCCAACTCACGCTGCCTTTGACAAGTAATGCCTTAATAATGTGAACATCAATACCTGTTTTACCTTGAACTACATGAATATGTTCAATGCAAGTAGAAAATGGAAGTCTAAGGTCTTTAGCTCTCATTGCAATAGCGAGACCATCTTCAACAGACTTAATACCACATTTATCACTACGCATAACACGTTTGATAAATACTTCAAGACTTGCAATTTCAGCTTCACTCATATAATTAAGCTGATATGGAGCAACAGAATGTTGAACACCATGTTGTTTTTCAACACCACTATTACTAACAGCAACAGTAGTATCATTAACTTTAACTTCTTTATCTTCGTCCATTCTATCAAAGAGCGATTTTGATTACACAACAAATGTAACTATTATATTTATACTAGCAAACAATATCATCAAAATTTTGAGCACTAATATCAGAATTAATATTCTGTATAACTTCATGGTTAGCCGATAACTTTTCCTTTTTAAGACTTGCTTCTTCGATAGTACCAGCTATATAAAGTTTATGTACTTTAAGTTTTGATTGACTACAATTAACATTATTATAACGATAGATAAGTTCATCTATGGTATCACATAAAGGTGAGGTTAAAATCCATTCGTCTACGCTTGTTTCTAGGCTGTCAGTTGAATTATTTTTTATAGATAATACTCTTAATAAGCCATCATTAAAAGACTTCAAATTCAGCGTGGAAATAGCCTTAGATTTGATTATTCTCGGTGTATTCTTTTTAGCATAACAACATAAATACTTTCATATTTAACTTGACTATATCTTATAATAAAACTTTTACATTCTCTTCCAATATATAATACCACGAAAAGGTTTATTATTTTTAATACATTTACTAATAATACTAACAGAAGTAAAATACTCATAAGCAGCTTGCTTTATATTTTCAAAAGTTTTAATATGTTTACCATCTAAACTAAAACAAGCAATTTCTTTTTTATTAATATTATTAGTTATTCGTAATTGACTATTAACAGTATTACAAGTATTATAATTAACTAAATTATTAGTTGAATTATATTTAGCTATTAATTCTTGTTCATATTTAAGACTTTCTGATTTAGAAATATCTATTTTATAAATAACAACATTAACTAAATTAGTATCAATTACTTTATTATTCCAAGCATTAGTTCTTTCATATCTATTCATATTGAAAGCTCTATTTAAAGTTCCTTGACCAATATAAAAAGGAACAGTTTCATTATCATAATAATGAATATAAGTACAAATTCTATATTTATCTTTATTAGAATTATACTTATGTTCTTCCCAATGATTTCTTTTTCTTTCTACAATTTTAAAAATATTTTCCATATATAAAAGTTTTATTATTCTCCCATTTCCTACTATTTAAAGTAGTACGTCTTTCGACTAGTCGATGAACCTTATACATATTATGATTAACATCATTATTTAGTATCTTGGCTGCTGATTGTCATATAATAATAGTTTTTCTAGCGTTCACACTTGTCTTTTCAAACTATGTTGTAGCACTATTATCTTTACGAGTTTCCAGCAATTAAAGAGATTTATAGTGAACCTAAATTAATCCACTTTTATACAAAACAGGAATACCATTACTATCAACTAGAACTTTATCCTCAATTTTATCATGATAATCACCACAAATTTCACCTAATTTATCATTAATATATTTAGTTATAGTAGCAGCATATTCACCTCTCTTACTAATAATAAGAAATCGTTTATCAGGATTATCTTTAATAATTTTAACTATTCTTTCTAGCTTACAAACATTATCAGAACATATAAGCATACGTTCACGAACAATATTATAAAAAGTCTTAACTCGTTCAGCAAGAACAAGAGGATTATAACATTCATCAATTTGTTTACTAAAAGGATTAGTCATATCCATATCAGCACTCCATCCATTATATTCAGCTATTTCTGTAATATATTGAATAGCACTACGTCCATCTTGAGTACCATTTCGAGCACATTTAATATTATCAAGATTACCAAATACTTGAATAGTCTGAGTAATAAATTCAGTATATTTATCATAATTAGCAATATCATCTTGATTAACAAACAAAATTGGCTCTCTGTATTCCTCTACGGGGAGTAAAGCCCGCATAGCATTAATACCACTAGAACTTATATTATCATTAATAGGAGGAATATTAGTATAAATTTCTTTTAGTTTGGCAGTATCAATAGTATCTTTAGTTATAATCATAAGTTTAAATCTAGCATGATTAAAAACTGTATTACAAGAAAGATTCCATTCATTAACTCCAACAACAATAGAAATATCATAACTATAATTATATCTACTATTAACATAAGTATGAGTAAGAATATTAATAGTATCTATATTTATATTATGATTTTTAAGACCATCAACAATTTCTGTTCTTCTTTTCCAATTATCTGTAACAATAAGTATTTTAAGATTAGGATTTTTATTCCTCATCAGAGTAATAATTCTACTTATAATTTCAGAATAATCAAGAGGTTGAACACAATGGATAGTTCCAATACCTTTATAATCTTTAGAACCCCATTTATTAATAAGTTTACTATATGATTCTTCAACTATATTTTTCATCCAAAATCATCTTCATTAAAAATAGGATTATACATACCACTATATTTTTTAATTTTACTTTTACCTTTACCTTTAGGAGAAATTTTAAGTTTGATAGGATTAATAATCTTCATAGCTTCTTGATAATAAAATTTAAAATTAATATCTCTAAGAGAAATATCTTTATCATCAAGACTATTAATAACTGTTACAACAGAACCAGCTGCCATTCTACTACGAGAACCATTTTCATTATGAACTTTCTCAATAATATAACCTCTATTAGAAACATAAAATCGAACATATCTTTGGCAAACAACATGAGTAACTTGTCCATTTTCAATCTTAGTTTCTTCTACATGAAATTGTCTACCAACATTTTGAGTAAGACAAAAGTCAAGAATATTAGTAGCTTCTTGAAGAGTATCCATAACAGGTTTATTCTTAAGAAAATAGTTTTCAATAGCTTGAGCAACAATAGGCATAGAATAACCTTTAGTTAAATCTAAAGAATACATCATAGGATTAAGAGCGCCTTTAGATTCAAGCTTAAGTTTATGAACACCATTTTTAATAACTCTAAATTGGCTAAGATAATTATTTATATCTCTACTAACAAGACAATGATAATAATCAGTATCAAACTTAAGTTTAGTAGTTTGTTCCCAATCATCTTTAATACGATTATAAATATCAATATCTCGTTTATAAAGTTTAATAACAATACCATCTGTATTAGCACTTAACACATGAATATTGTTTAACTCTAATTCCTCAACCAACATTAGCATCATTAACTGCCCATTAATAGTAGTTTTAAGTACAGCTAATCTATCGTAAAGATTACCGTTTTCAAATCCAAGTTTACCATAAACAGAATTAATAACAATCTTTAAAACTAAAGCTAAAGTATCTCTATTAATTCCGTCAACAGTATCTTCATCACTGTGTTTAACTTCAACTCTTTTATTTTTAAGCCAACCAATAAGATTACAAAAAGCATTTGTATCAAGATGAGCTGGAGCTACTTTATGAGCAGCAATAATACTAGGATACATACTATTAATATCAGCATGAATATAAACATAGTCATCATTGCCAAGTACATCGTGTTGACCCCCCGTGGAGGATGGAAATAATTCTCTTCCACTACTCCAAAGTTCAACAGGATTATCTTGACTATGTAAACCTCCAGTTGCAACAGTATAAGTTACATTTCCAATTTTAACTTCTTTACTAAACGCATCTTTATTAACTCTATAAATAGTAGTTTTAAGACATTCATTAAGAAAGTCTTGCATAGGTTTAGTTTTAAACTTAATAAAAGGAAAAATAACCTTTTTAAAACTCATAGCAGTTCTTTCAGTTTTCTTACCTTTCCATTGTTCGGGAGCAAGACCACTAAACTTACTATAAAATTTCTCAAAAAGAATATCAGCAGTTTTACTACGACTAGAATTAAGAACATCAACATCATAAGCTTTACTAATAGCATAACGAGATTTAATTTCTTCTGGATAAAGACGAACTATTTCAGCTACAATAAAAACATCATTAAGATTATAATACATCATAGGTTCAATATATTCATCAAGAATAAATCTATCCCATTTATCTACTAGCTTATTAAGCTGACTAATACTCATTCCTTTAAGATTAGGAATTTCATCATATAGTTCAGCTTCTTTTTCATTAATATCAGGAAGTTCATATTCTAGAAGTTCATACCATTGAAGATTAATTGAAGTTTGTTTTAAACCTTTAGGAACAGGTTTACGTTCACCTGTTTTACTATCTACAACTACACTTGCTTTATTAAGAGCAAATATACGCATTACATCAATACCTGTAAATGGTAGTTTATATTTTCTAAGACTATTAAGATAAAAATCAGTTTTAAATTTATCTTTATCATCTTGACTAGAAATAATAGTTTTACTAGTTTCATATAACTTATTAATAAGTTCTTTCGTACTATTCGTACGCATATAAAAACTAAGTAAAGCAGCAATCATAAGATTATCATAATTGAAATTATTAAATCCATACAAGTCAGTACGAATAATATTTCCATTAGAATCTTTATAACATCTAGTCTTATTAATATAACCTATCATAGAAAGTAATTGACTATCATCTATATCTGTTATATAAAACTTATATTTTTCAACAGTTTTAAGACGAGCCTTAATTTCTTCAACAGATAGTTTTTGAACTAAAGGAATAGGTTTATTATCAGCATTAACACAATCTTTAAATACTTTAAGATAACTATTAATACTAACAAAAGTAACAGAAAAGAAATTTCTTAAAACTTCAACATCATAAGCTATACAATTAATCATTTATATAATTTAATCCATAGTTATTTCTATTTTGATTAACCCAATTAATATCATCAGCAAAACGCTGTTTAAATATATGATAAAGATTATCATCTTTAAATTTAATAAGAGGAGAATAATTACTAAATACATATTTACCGCCAGTAGCCATAAATCTAGGAATTGGATTATCACTAATACTACGATAAGCATCACCAAATATAAATAGATACTTATAATTAATTCTAGCTAATTCTTTCCATAGAATATTACGACATTTATCAATAGCAGTAAGATATGTATTATAATTATTAGAACAAGCACATTTAATACTATAAGTCATATATACATCTTCAATGTTATTACGTCCAGAATATTCATCATAAAGATTACCAATATCAGTAAATAATTGATAACCTTCACAATAATTTCTATCACCTCTAGGAAATAGGAAAACAATATCTCCATGAATACTTCCTCTACCACCTTGTATATATTTACCTGTATTAAATATACGATTTGGGCATCTTTCACAATCAGGATATTCGTCAACAGTTTTACTTGCCATAAGATAATACTAATTGATTACTAGCGCGAGAACAAGCAACATACAATCTACGAAGCATTTCATCTCTATTAGTATAAGGATGACCATATTTATCATAAATCATATCGTTAATATCTACAAATACATTTTTATAAGTAGAACCTTGTGCTCTATGAGAAGTAATTGCAAAGCCATAATCTAAATCTCTACTAAATAAAATCTTACCATTACTATTCGTAATATTAGAAACGATAAGATATTTACGTTTAAAATCAAAATATTGTTTCCATTTACTTCCACGTTCAGAACTACTAGCTTTTTTAGCATCATCAATAAGACTAATCAACTTCTTATAATACATCTGAAATGTATAGTTATCATAATGGTCAATAACAAATAAAGGTTGAGTTATAGCACCACCATGAATAGCTTGAAACTTAATAAGAAATCCTTTAAACTCATAATCATTATCAATTGTATCAACAATATCTTTAACAATATATTCTTCACTATTGTTTATAATAATATCATTAAAAATATTAACAACAGTAGTATAACTCATTATTAAATCATTACGAGTAATAAGACTCTTATCAGCATCTTGAATAATCATATGTCTTACATGGTTATTCCATTGTGCAACACGACTATTAGTATAAGCTATAATACGATACAAATCAATATTTTTAGTATATTCTTCATCATTGAAACAAGTATCAATTAAATCAGAAAATTCAGTTTGACCACAAACATAAAATCCTTTAGTTTCTTCATTATAATCTTGTCTATTTTTAGATATATAATCAAGAAATCTCCATCCATTCTTATTATCTATATCTTCTCGAAGAAGTTTAAGAAGTTTACTAATAGGATTATTATCTCCTTGTCGTACAACTTCTTTAAGATAATAAGTATTACTAGCAATAAGAAAAGCTTGACTAGTTTTCTCATTAACAGGTGGAAGCTGACTAGAGTCACCAAGCATTATAACTTTAATTTGAAGCTTCTTACATTTATTACTAATATACTTAACAAGTTTAGCATTAAGCATAGAAGCTTCATCAATAATTAAAACTTTAAGACCATCTAGTTTATCTTTTCCAACAGGATTAAAGGCAGGATTTTCAGGGTCAAAATTTTCAATATTAACATCAAGTCTAAAACCAAACAATGATTGAATAGTATTAACTTCTTTTCCACCAATAGAATTACTAAGAACTCTACAAGCTTTATGTGTAGGAGCAGCACAGCCTATAACACCACCAGACCATTTGCAATTATTAATAACATATTTAATAACAAATGTCTTACCTGTACCTCCAGCACCACAAAGAGCATTAATATATTTCTTATCATCCCAAGGCTGTGCAAGAAACTCAATAAGTTCATGCACAGCTATTTCTTGGTCTTTAGTAAACTTAATGTTAGTATCTTTTCTATTACTATTTGCAATATTAAGATTACCAATCATTACAATTCGTTGTTTACATCAATAAGATTATTTTTAACTTTATCTTCATATTCTTTCCATTCTTGAAAAGCTAAAATAGTAGATTCACTATCGCCACGATTATAACACGTAGTAATATGAAACAATTCCTTAGCAAAAGGCATTTTAACAATTTTACCTTTAGCTATAAGTCCAGCAGCAAAAGGAATATAAAATCTAGTATCAACAGTTTTTCTATTTTCACTATCTCTTATAATTTTAATTCTATGATTATATTCATCTAATCGACGAGCATAAACAACTTTCTTTCCTTTAGTTCTGTAACTTTCACCAGTAATGCTATATAGTTTGCCATTGTATTCTACTTTATAAGTACCATCAATATATCTAATAATACCTTCACATTTAGCAACTATAATAACATATTTATTGACTATTCCTTTCTCTTTGGATTTACCTACAACTCCAAATGAGAATTTAAAGCTAACCATAACATACTACTTTCTTTTAATAGTACGCATACGTTTATCAACAGCACGAGTAATACCTTTAAAAGTATTATCCTCTGCAAACTTAGCTTTACGAGCAGCCTTTTTAGCAGCTTTCTTAGCAGCAATTTCTTCATCACGTTCTTTTTGTTGTTGAACAACATCAACATATTCAAGATAATAACCGCAATAATGAGTAAGAAAATCAATCTTACCACTAGTTCCATTGCCAATAGAACTATTCTTAGCTACTTTAATAACTTTACTAGCAGGATTGATTCCAATAACAGCGCCAACATTATTAAGTTGGCGAACAACAGAAACTTCATCATACTTTTTCATAAGTACTTTACATTTTTAAAGATTAATAAAACAATTATATTTAATAGTTAAAACTATAATAAGTTCAATAATAGTTATATTAGCAGAGCCACTACGCTACGCTCCGTGGCGACCCCCCGTAGAGGATGGAAGCAAGCTAGTCATTAAACTTTCTTTCTAATAATATCATTAAAATCACTAGTAAGTTTACTAACTATACTTTAATCATAAAAATAATGATAAAGTTTACGAATAAGTTCAAATCTAGTATCAGTAATATTATAAATTTTAAATGATTTAGCAACAAAATCAAAATCACCATATTTAAGTAAAGCATCTATATAATCTTTAATATCACTAAGCCACATAATAGCATTAACAGAATATCTATCACTATCAGTATTAGTAATATATTGACCAATACCTTTAGCAATAGTATCAGCAGTTATATCATTAATAATAAACTTATCAGTAAACCAATTATCTTTTATATACTGTTTATCAGTATATTTATCACGAAAGGTTTTAGATAGTTTATTACATAAATCAATATAAGAACGAGCAGCAGTTCTATTATTATGATTAACAAATTGAACATCTTTAACTTTAAGAGTTAAGTTCATACCACATTCAATAATACGAACTTTAATTTGTTTTTTATCTTCATTAATATATAGAACAATAGCAAGTTTATCTTTCCAATAACCAGTATTCAAAGTAACTATATCATAAAGTTTAACTTTAAATCCAGATGTAATAGTACCATCAATTTGTTTATAAGTAATATAATTCATAATAAAACTGTATTAAATTTTTAGTTTAACATTTATTAGCTAGTTCTTTTGCCATATATTGAACTCAATATTAATCGTGATAGATTAATCAGATTATATATGAAAATTCAACAGAGGGCAAAAGAATCATATCTACGAATGTATTATGAACATAAATAGTTAGTCATTACTAGCAGGCTCTGCATTTTGTTCATTATTCTTACCATCACGTTTAAGACGTTCTTTAAGAATATGTTCAGATACAGAACCAAGTTTACATTCACTAACACAACGACTAACACCTTTAGCATGAGTTACAGTATATACAATAGGATAATTAATATATTTATTATTACCTACTGTACGTTCGATTTTAGTAATTCCAACTTCGGTTACAATACCAACACAAATACCAAGCTTAGTTTGATTATGATATTGATAAGTATATTCCATATAAACTACTTGTCCTTTTTTAAACTTAGCTTGTTCTTCAATGTATCTATCTAATAGACCATCAAAAATAAAAGAATCATAATTATCCATTTTAATTATATATTTAAAGTTAATAATATACATACTAAAAAGCCTAGCACTATCTTCACAGACAATGCTAGGCAAAACTACAAATACGAAATCATATAAAACGAAATGTTTGACACAGACATCATTATTACTAATTTCACAATCAATAATAATAGAATAATTAACACCAAATCAAATATGACATATAACACTTGGACTATGATAAATATTAATAGCACTATCTTCACAGACCGTACTATTACAAACCTAACAATTTTAGAAATTAAAACGGATAATAACAATATCATAGTTTCGGAGTTCAATTCCTCCATCATCAGCAAGTGAAATAACACTATTATCTTCACAGACAATAGTGTTAGAAATACAATCAAAAACTTATGTGGGATTATTTAGCAGATTTATTTGCCTTTCTACGTTTAAGTTCAGCATAAATTTCATCATCACTAACATTTTTAAACTTATTCTCTTGTTTATTATCAACAGATTGATTAACCATTTTAATCATTTCCTTATATTCTGCATTAGAAGTATCAATAATATGTTGAGCAATCAAATTATTAATTTTAGTATTAGCTTCAACAATATTAATAATCATATCTTTAGCATATTTAGGAAAAACAGCAATAATAAGTTTAAGAATATCTTTATCTTCAATTATACTATCCCAACGATTAATAAGCCAATCAAGTTCAAATCCATCTTCAGTAGCGAGTTTAATAATATCTTCTTGAGTTTTACCAAAATCATTAATATATTTTTGTTCTTTAAGAACATATACAAATAAAGCTAAACCTCTAACATATTGGTCTGGAGATAAACCTTTATCTTTAATATCATTAATGAATTTATTAAGAAGATTACAATCTTCTTTATATTTACAGGTATCACAAGCAATATTATTAGATGTATTACAAGGTTTACCAAAAACTTCATCAAGAATAACTTTAATATTAATATTTTCCATAATTTTATTTATTTAATCATAATAACCAAAAACATCATTTTCAGGGTCAACAATAGGACTATCATCAACTATTGGTTCCCAAGCAATATCGTCAAAATCTTGACTTAGACATTCTGCATGAATTTCAACACCTTCAACATTATTATTGAAATATGTATCATCTTCAACAAAATAAATATCAGTTCTTTCCATATCTTTATATATAAAATAAACTCCGAGTAGAGGATGATTATCATCAACGTGTTAACTATAACAAACCCAATAAACAAAATGGATAAAAAATGGCAAGAATATAAGAATTAGCTTTAATAAGCTCAACAGCACTATCCATCCTCTACGGGGAGTCTATACTACAAACTTAACTAGCTTCAGAATCTTTATTCTTTTTATGAAGTTCAGTTTCAGTATCAATCATAATACCAATAACTCGCTGACTATCACTAGCAACATCAGCATGAGCCTTAACTAAAGCATCAATGAATAAATCATCTGTATATCTATATTCTCTACGAAGTCCACCATCAGCAGTAACTTTAAACTTATTCCATAAGAAGTCAACATAAGCACCTTTAGCATTATATATTCTTCCATCATCTTCAAGAGCATGAAGAATATTAAGAGAAGTATGACGCCTAAATGCAGCATTGAATTTAACAATACAAACTACATCAAGAATATGTTGAGGAACATTAATTCCAACAGGAATACCACGTTTATCAGTCTTAACATCTTTAAAATCATTATCTTCATTAGCTTGACTAACAACATTAGTTTGTTCTTCCTGTTTACGAACTTTACTTTGTTTCTTCTTTCTAGCTTTATTCTTAGGTTGAACAGTTTCACTACTAACAACAGCATTAACTTGTGTATCTTCTTCAGGAACAACAAGTTTACCCTCTTGTTTAGCTTCTTCTAAACTTTCAGCCATAGTTTTCTTTCTAGGCTTAGATTGAACATTACTAGTAACATTATCAAAATTTACCATAACACTTATAAGTTTAAGATTAATATTATTATCAGTAGCAATATTACTCTACTGAACAACACGACAAATATAATAATTAAATATAATACTCCAAATATATTATAATTTATTTATACTATAATTCTAACTAATAATCAATAGCTATATTAAAATAACTAAAATCATTATAGCAATAGGAATTAACTTACCACGAGTATAATAAATATCAATAGTATCAAGAGTATCATTAGTATAAAGAGAATCAGTAATATCAAGAATATCAAGAATATCATTAGTAATACCACCAGCAATATTAGCATGACTAGTATTAATAGTCATTATAATACTGATAATATTAATAGTGCTATTATTAACTAGAACTAATGCTATTAGTCATTATGACTAGAAGTCTTATTAGACTTGATAATACTGTTAGAGCTAGTCTTAATAACGATTGTATGACTAATCGTCATGACGATAGACATGGTAAAGCTAGAACTGAACATGATAGAGATAGTCATAGTGAATGAATGAATATGATAATGCTGGAGTTAAAGACGATAGAAGCAGTAATGGTTATAATGAAAAGTTATGAGAGTATAACGAGAAGTTATAGGAGATATAACTAGAAGTTATAATGAGATGGAAGAAGGAGTTGGAACAATAGGTTTAGATTGATTATTAGAAGTGTTATTAATAGGATGAAGAGGAGGAAGAGGAATACCAGCAGGTCTAGTCTCTTCAGCATGACCATCTCCACACCCATCTCCACATTCATCTCTACCACAATCACTCTCATCTCCACATTCAACCTCAATTTAACCCTATTTGAACCACATCCATCTCCACCATCTCATTCTCCACGAAATCCACATTCACCACTTTCATCTCCATATCCTCTTTCTCCACATTCAATACCTCTAGTCACCTCTAATTTCATCTCTATAACTTTTTGTTATGGGAGTAAATCTCCATAACCAATATCAGTATAACAAAATGTTATAGGAGTAAATCATCATTAGTTTCATTAGTAGAATTATCATCAGTAACTATATTATAAACATGGCTATCAAGACTATCATTAATAATATGAGCGATACCTTTTAATTTACCAGCAATACCAAGTCTGCTCTTATCAACACTATCATATACTTTTGTTATATCATCAGCATTACCATTAGTAGTCATATTAGTAATAGCAAGAAGAATACAATCACTAGCAGGATAAAGTTTAGTAAGTTCAACAGAAGTAATAGAATTATCATTCTCAACTTCAATAGTAGTAATAATACGATGTACTTTCATGATGTTTAATATTAGGACAAGACTTATCAGAATTTGCAGCTAGGTCTTTATTGATAAGTCTTATCAGACTGTTAAGTTCGTTTGCTGCAATATATTTAATGTTGATAATGAGCATTTCGAGGTTGAACACTAGCAACAGCATCAGCAAAACTATTGTTGATAACATCAGTGCTACCAACCCGAAGGTCAGTAGCACTATGTTCATTAGAACGGCATATCGTCATCGCTCATTGCAGTAGCAACAAAACTAGCCGCTTTAGCTTTAGCCTCACGTTTTGCAGCAATGGCAGCACGAGCGTCCTCCATAATCTGCTTGATAAGTACATTATATGCACCAACAAGAACAGGGTCAGCAGGCTGTTCGATACCTACAATATGATATACATATCGGTCATAATCCACAACATTGTAAAGATTGTCTTTACGAGTAAACGGATTACGGTCTTGTACACCAGCAGGTACAAACTGACAAAGAACTTTGACAGCAACACCAGTCAGATACATACTAGCAAAACCAGCCTCAGCAGCCTCGCCAACATAGTTGACAAATCTACCGTAGAACTTGTCTTTGCGCATTACAAGTAGTATCTGATTGAATGGCATCTGAATAGCGCCAAGCATACCCATTCGATGTGTACCATCGGGCATACTTTGAGCACCTTTGACAGGACTAGCAATAGTAACAAACGCATTGAGATAAGAATTGCCATTACGACCTGTACGTTCTTGACAATCAATATTAGTAATGGCAGTAGTCATTACATAACTATGACCATCAGTACAGATGCGTCTAACAACATCATCGATGGTTTCCACTTGCGTAGAATTTTGGTTATCTGTATCAACAGTAGGTTGAACAGGTTTGTTAACACTAGTAGTTTGTTCAACTACATTAACACTCTCAGGAGCAGCATCACCTTGTGCAGCTTGTGCTAAATCTTTAACGTCTGGCATGACTATTAAGTATTTAATTACGCTAATCAGTAGCATTACTGACAGTTGTTTTCGTTTCAACTGCAAAGTATTTAATGTTGACAATGAGCAACATCATCTAGTAGAGATTAATCTCTACTAAGATAACTAACAATAGCCGATAGTATTCCAAATACAACAGCAGTAATTTGTTCATCACTAGTTGGCTCTACTTTCAATGCTAGTATGATAGCTGGCATCATCAGTATGATTGCAACTAGCAATAATGATTTGTTTGTTCTCATAATGATTGGTATTAATAGTTAGTAATGTAATGAGATGAATAATCTCAATATATTTAATGTTGATAATGAGAGTGAGAACTTTACTTTCTCCTAGAACTTGACGGGGGTAGTCAAGACGAGTTTAATGACCCACCCCTTATATTCACTAGCCTCACTATTACACCAATACATTCAATTTTCATTATCACTTTCATTATCACTTTCATTATTACTTTCATTATCATTACTATCATCTTTATCATCTCTATTACACTCACTTTTATTATTGTTCTTATCATCATTATCTTTACTATCACTCTCATTATCTTTATCATTTTCATTAACTCTATCAACTTTAGACGGGGGTAGTCAATCAAGTTTAACATAACCGGGGGTTCTACTCACTAGCCTCATCAAAACATTAATATACATTATTTTCACTCTTACTATTACCATTATCATTACCATTATTATCTTTATTTTCATCTTCATTATCATTTCCATTATATTTACTTTTCTCTTCATTATCATTATTATCCTTATCTTCATAATCATTATTATTATTATTACTCTTCATTTTATCATAATATTTAACTTAATCTTCGCTAATATCTATAACTTCAGTTGCATACAAATCTTTATTCGCAATTACAATACCTTTATCAGTATCATTTTTAAATAAAACAAATTTATCAACTATAAGTCTATCTTTATCATCAAAAGTTTTTATTAATTTAGCTTCACTAATAATATTAATAAGTTTATTAACATCACCTCTAAATATGTAAATAGGATTAACAACATAAATATTTTGTAAATTAGTTCTTTTAATAATATTTTCATCTTCAAGATAAGCAATGGCATTATAATAATCTCTACGATTAGGTTTAACTAAACCATAACCTTTAATTAAATCATGAGAAATATAAATAACATTACTATTAAATTTAATATTTTCAGCAATATAACCAATAAAAGAAATAATAACAGCATATCTATTTTTTCTTATTATATCCCAAACTCTCATACCAATAGTAACAAAATTACGTTTAATACCAACTTCTTTACTAAGATGATAACCATTATCAAATTCAGCAACTATACCAGTTCTGGTACTTTTATTATAACTAAAAGGATTAGCAACAACAAGTCTTTGTTTTTCAAATTCTTCTAAACAATCAGCATTATAACAAACATCATTAACAAGTTTATTATAAACTTTAGTAGGTTTAAAATCTTCTTTAAAAGTCATAACAATAATAGTATTAAGTTTAACATAAAAATATATTACTCTAGGAAATTAGCGAAATGTGTTCCACCCATGGAACAAATATAGCAAATAAATAGCGAAATGTGTTCCATGGATGGAACAAGTTATATATTGTAACTTATTGATAATCAAATAATTATAAGTTAGCAATAGTATCTATATAGATATATATTATATATAATATTAATATAATCAGCATTAATAGATTCGCTGTGACCCGCTCCGAGCTTCGCTCTCCGCTCAACTCCCCGTGGAGGATGAATATAATCAGCATCAATCATATCAAGTTAATCATTATCATTATCTTTATTAATATCATTAATGCTAATATGATTAAGTCTAACTCATCTCCATCCTCACGGGGAGTATGACTTGCATATTTATAATCATATAATCCTCTACGATTGAAATGTTAAAAATAGTTTTTCTCTTGGTAGATTCATTCAAACTCTTACATTTGCTAAAAACAATTAAGTTATGGGTAAAGATAAAAGTGAAACTAAACCTAAATACACTAGAGAATTTCATAGTGGTGAAAGGAATAAAAAAGAAGTTAAAGTTCCTAGTAAACTTAAACTTGGAAATATTGGTATTGATAGTATTATTAAAACTAAATAATTTAGTGTTATGATTAAAGTTGAAAGTAAATTTAAAGATTTTGGTATTCAAATACCTACTGACATTAGCGAAATAACAAGTGAAGCACTTGACGCTATTCTTACTAATGTAGTTATTGCTAAACATTATTGTGTTGTTGCTCTTTGCCAAAATGAAAGTTTGTTTGGTGTTATTAATAATAAAGTAAGTACAGTTGAGGTTATGCCAATTATTGCTAAGATTAGTAAAGAAGATGCTGAACTTATTGGTATGAACCAAATGGATAAGATTATAATTGACCGTTCTACTCTTGAACGTGGTTATCATCTTTATCTTAAACATAATGTTCTTAGTCCTCAATTTGTTAATAAGTATATTACTAATGATACTGAACTAACTCGTTCTATTACTGTTGGTACTTTTGGACAAAATCAAGGATATAAAAAAGGACAAAAAGTTTGGTTTGTTGAATTTAAAGTTATAGCTATTAATGATTTAAGAGCTGCTATTACTGATAAACATAAAGCTATTAATCCTTTTGTTTATCATTCTGCTGAAAAAGCTAATTAGCCATTTCGTCTAAATAATCGAACTCTTCTTAGAACTACTTATGTATAATTTAAAATTATAGGTACTTGTGTTCTTGTTTATAGTAGTAATCTAAGAAGAGTTCTTAAACTTTCAATTATGGATTTTAAGACTAATACTAGTTTTAATATTGCTAATACTAGTTCTCATGAAGATTTTGATGATGATTATATTCTTATCTATAAAGATATAAATAATATATTAGATGATATTGGATTTCAAGGTGATGATAGAATACTTTGTAAATCTATTATTGAAAGTCTTGAAAAAGAAGCTAGTATTAATATACGAAAAGATAAATGTGTTGCTATTCCTCATATTGGCACTATTCAAAAGAATTGGTATCGTTCCAAACTTATTAGTCATTATAAAGATTTTAAAGAAGCTAGAAAAACTATGACTAGAGAAGAGTATAAAGAATATACTGCTAAAGTTATGGAAGAAGAAAAGCAAAAACATTATGAAGAAGAAGAAAAGATTAAAACTGAACATAAGTTTAAAAAGAAACTTCTTCCTACTTGGATTAAACTAAGTAAAAAACATAGTGCTGCTTATGCTAATCTTTGGCTATATGCTATGGGTAAACTTGAAATTATTGAATTTGATGAAGAAGTAGAAGAAATATATGAACGGTTTGGAATTGGATTGGATGCTGACCATAGATGAAACTGGTATGCCAAAAGCTCCTACACTTAAACAACTTCTTGATAGAGATGTTAGTCTTCTTTATACTAGAGATAAATCTCCTAATAAAGAGATGTATGTTAAAGAAGTTGGAGTTATTTATTATCTTGGTGACCCTAAAGGTCCGTGTCTACAAGAAGGTCTTAGTGAAAAAGAAGCTCTTAAGAAAGCTATTGAGAATTTTGATTTACCTAAAAATTATCAACCTGATATTCTTGTTTGGAAACTTATTAAAAGATATTATAATCAAAAAGCTGGTGCAGGTATGGAAGCTGTACTTAATATTAAGCGTGGTATTCATAATGTTGCTCTAGCTGCTAGCAAGTTAAATGAATTGTTGAATGACAAATTATCTGATGGTGCTAGTCTAGAAGATGTTCCAGTTGTTATTAGTTATATGAAACAAATTAATGATTTAGCTAATCAGTTTCCAAACACGATTAAAGCTCTTAATGTAGCTGAAGAAAATCTTCTGTATGAACAAGAGAATGTTGCTGGTAGAGGTGGCGTTGAAATTACTAGTAGTATGATTGAGGAATAAGCTGATGCTAATCCACTTCATCCTCCACGGGGAGTCTAGCGTAGGCACGTAGTGCCGAAGCGGGTCCAAACTAGTGTTGAACTTAATGGTATTAATAATATGGAACTTAGAGATAAAAGATATAATGATATTAGACTTATTTTTCATGAAGAAGAACATAAATATAATGATAGTCTAGGTAATGATTATATTTCAACTACTACTATCCTTCATAATTATGCTCCAAAGTTCGATAAGAACTATTGGTTGAGAAAGAAGTCTAAAGAACTAGGAATAAGCGAAAAGAAACTGGAGGAACAATGGTCAACTATTACTAAAGAAGCTTGTGAACGTGGAACTAATACTCACAACGGTCTTGAAGATGGTGTTAAAGGAGCATCTATGTTTCAACAAGCTATTAATTATCTTGATAAACGTGAAGATGGTGTAATGGTTACTATTGCTGATATTCCAAATTTTGGTGCTAATTATAAACTTCTTAATCTTAAAGATTTTATTGAACTTACAGATAATCGTTATCCTCTTATTTATGATGCATTTAAAATGTACACTGAAAGAGGATATAAGATTTATAGTGAGATTGGTATGTTTCTTATAGATTGGTTAATTAGTGGAACTATTGATATTCTTCTAGTTAATGAAGATACTAATTGTGCTGTTGTAGGTGATTGGAAAACAAATCGTGGTGGATTAAAATTTAGTAGTGGTTATTATAAGAAAGATAAAACAGTTAAACCTGCACAACAAACTAATGTTTGGGTTGATAAAGATGAACGACTTTTAGCTCCTCTTAATCATCTTCCTAATTGTAATGGTGCTATATATAATCTTCAACTTAGTATGTATGCTTTTGCTGTTGAATATATACTTGGTTTAACTATTAAAGGTATTTGGTTATGTCATATTGATAGTGATTTTGAACTTAATGAATATGGTATGCCAAAAAGATTTTCTGATGGTCTTTATCATATTAAAGAAAATCCTGTTGAAACTACTAAATTCTTTACTATGAATTATCTACGTGATGATATTAATAAAGTTCTTAAAGATAGAGAATTACAAATTAAAGCTAGTGGTGTTCAAACTCAATTTAAACTTGCTATATGAAATTAAATAAAGACAATTTAATTGGAGTAATTATTGGTTTTATTGTTTTAGTTATATTTGCTATTTGTTTATCTAGTGGATGCGCTAAACGTATTACTCCAGTTCCTGAAATTCGTTATGTTCCTGTTACTGATTCTACTGCTGTTAATGAATTAGTTTTAACTAAAGAATTACTTCGTAGAACTCAAGATTCTCTTAATGCTTATAAATCTGATACTACTATTAGTGCTGATTATTTTGTAGCTAAATATAAACTTGAACGTATTAGATATTATAATGATATTGCAGGAAAAGGAAATAATATCAAATATCTTAGAGGTTGGATTCGTAGAACTCTTGAAGAATAAAGTATTATGTATATTATTAATCGTAGAAAAAATATAAGATTAATTGGCGATGAACATCATATTGGTGATGACTTTGAATTTTTGATTTATAAAGTTCAAATTAAAGTTCTTTGGTTTTGGGTTACAATTAAAGAATTTGATGAAGATGAATATTATGACGCTGTTGATTGTTTTAGATATTGTACTAATCCTTATATAAATTAAATTATGGCTTACTTTGGAGACGCTTTTAAAAAACTATCTATAAAAGAAGGTGGTTATGTAAACGATAAAGATGATGCTGGTGGTGAAACTTATAGAGGTATCAGTCGTAAATATAATCCTACTTGGCAAGGTTGGACTATGATTGATTCTTATAAGAAACATTATATTGTTGGTAGTAAAGAGTTTAAGTCTAAACTTGATAATGATGTTCAACTTCAAAAACTTGTTTGGGGAAAGTATAAAATAGGTTATTGGGATGTATTTGAACTTGATGATTTTAATAGTCAGAGAGTTGCTGAACAATTATTTGATACTAACGTAAATTGTGGTCAAGTTGCAGCTATCAAGATGGCTCAAAGAGTTCTTGGTCTTAAAGAAACTGGTAGATGGAATCTTGATTTGCTTAATAAACTTATAGAAATAAAAGATTAACTTAATACTGTATAGAATCATGAAGAAGATGCTGATAGCAATATTTATAATAGCGATTATTAATTTATGTGTTACTCTGTATTTATCAATAAGTCGTTTTAGTGTAGAAGTCAATTCATATAATAAAATTGACACCGCTATTAATCATGTTCGGATTGATTCTATACAGTTAGTTATAACTGAAAGAGAAAGTATAGTTTATAAACTTAAAGAACATGAAAAAGATATTGAAGATAAAGTTATTAGTCTTAATGACAGTGCTACTTGGGAGTTATTCAAGAAGTTGGTGTCAGAGTAAGATTGATAATGTAGTGCATCCTCCACGGGGAGTCAACACTACTGATACAACTGTTCTTGTTCCTATTAATATGATTAAGATTGCTAATACTAAAATTATTAAAGCTAAACTTTATAAAGATATTATTAACGAACAAGATAGTATAATTAATCTTCATAAGATTAAATATAATGCTCTTTATAAAGAAGTTGAAATTTTACAAAGTAATCTTGATAATAGTAATAAAGTAAATGATAATTTAAATAAGTCTATTGAACGTATTAAACGTAATAATAGATATTTGGTAAGCGGTGGTGCTGTTTGCGCTATCGCTTTTGTTGTTTGTTTACTAGTTAAATAAAATATTATGGCTGATGGTAAATATCCTTTTCTAGAATACATTGAAGAACCTGATAAAGAGAAAAAGTATAAGAAAGCTAGTGATTGTGGATGGTATGACCCTCATAATAACTTTTTAATTGGAGATAGTGGTGGTTTTCTTTTAAATATTAGACCTGGCAAATTTGTTAATACTGAACTTTTTAATGAAGCTGCTAGAACATATCAAGCCACAGGTAAATATACTCAATTTAAAGTTGATAGTATTCCTCATAGACAATTTAGACGTAGAGAATGTGATAGACGACGTAATGGTTTTTCTGCTCCTTGTTGGCAAAATCCGGATGGAAGTATAGAAGATGTTTGGATAACAGGTGGTCATTATAATTTTCTTAATTATACTCGTATGGAACGTACAGATGAATCATCTGTTATTGTTACTGAACATGGAGCTACTGCTAAAAAGATTTATAGTTTTCCTAGTTTTATTGATGCTCAATTTTGGACTTGGCAAATTATAGAATTTTGTAGACGTAATGGTTTACATCTTATTATTGATAAAACTCGACGTGGAGGTTTTTCTTATATTATGGCTGCTGATAGTTCTAATGAAGTTAACTTATCTAAGCATAAAGTTGTTATTCATGTTGCAGCTGATAATAAGTATTTAATTAAACAAGGAGGTTTAAGTGATTTTGCTGTTAATAACTTAAAGTTCTTTGAAGAAAAGACTCCATTTAAAAGAGGTATATATAGTCCTACTACTGATAGTTTTAAACTTGGTTATCGTATGAAAAATGGAGTTGAAGCTGATGATAGTTGGTCTAGTTCTCTTTTAAGCGTTAGTGCTAATAATAATCCAGACTGTGCTATTGGTAAAGATGCTGTTACAATTAAAGTTGAAGAGCTATCTACAATGCAGAATTTTGATGAGTTTATGAATGTAACTGAACCTACAATGACTGTTGGTACTCGTACTACTGGTACTCTTATGGCTTGGGGAACAGCTACCGCTGCTAATATGCAAATATTTGAACAAAACTTTTATAATCCTAGAGCATTTGGATTTATGGCTTTTGAAAATGTTTTTGATAATGATGCTCGTAATGAAGTTTGTGGATTCTTTAAATCTTATGCTTGGGGTCTTGAAGGAGAGATAGATGGAGTTAAAGGATTTGATGAAGATGGAAATAGTAATCTACGAATAGGACTTAAGCTTGCTGCACGAGAAAGAATTGAAAAGAAAAAGACTGCTAAGACTTTTGCAGAATATCTTAATTATCTTGGTCAGCGTGCTTTATTTCCTGCTGAATCTTTTAGTAGTGCTAGTGAAAATATATTTAGTAGTGAAGCTCTTAATAAGTTTGAAGATAAACTTCGAGTTGATAATAGTTATAAGTTTTATACTGATGGTGAACTATTTGAAGATGGAACTAAAAAGATTTATTTTAAATCTAATGCTCGTATAAGAATTGAAAATCCTGATATGAAAACTTATGATTATATTCAAGGAGTTCCTAGACGTGGTAACGAAGACCCTCATGGTTGTATAAGAGTTTGGTTTGCTCCTGAATATGAAGAAACATATATTGGCGATAGGCTTATAAGAAGTATTCTTCCCGGTACTTATGTTGCAGTTTATGACCCTGTTGGTATTGATAAAGATAAAAAAGAAATTACTGATAGACATTCTCATAATAGTATATTTGTTATTGAAATGCCTAGAGAACGTAATGGATTTAAACCTAAGTTGTGTGCTGCATATTATGGACGTACTGAACGACTAGAAGAAGCTGATGAAAAGTTTTATCGTTTATGTAAATGGTATAATTGTATTGGTACTGGACTTGTAGAAATAAATCGTGGTGAAACTGTTTCTAATTTTCGTAAGTGGAAAGCTACTAAATATCTAGGTTATGAACCTTTATATGTTTGGGATTCTGCTGTTAAAGAAAAAGTTAGTACTAGTTATGGTTATAATATTGGTAGTGGTCCTAAGAAACTAGATGGTCTTCGACTTCTTAAAGAGTTCTTATATGAAGTTATTGGTAAGAATGAATTTGGAGAAGATATTTATGTTTTTGAAAGATTTCTTGATTATCAAACAATTCTTGAACTTAAAAAGTTTAATGCTGAAGGTAACTTTGACCGTATATCTAGTCTTATACTTTTAGGTATATATTGGAAGTCTATTGATATTAAAGGTAAACGAGAACTTGCTAGTCGTAAGAAAGTTACAGAAGATAATGATAAAACAGATATTTTTAATAGACAATGGTTTTAAGATTAAATAGATAAAGATATGTATAATTTTGGTAGACTTGATTTTCCTAATCAGCACGTTAGTTATGCTGAAAAACAAGAAGTTGATTGGTATGCTAAGTGTTGTGATTATGTTATAGAAACTGGTATTGCTTGTAAAGCTGATTTTAATGTAGAAGAAAAGTTTAATATTCTTCTTGGTAATATTCCTAGAGAATATTATAGAAAAACTCTTAATCCTTATAATGAGAAAGATGAAAATCTAACTCGTTTTCCAGCTACTATGCGTAATTATGATATGATGAAAGGTATTATTAGAAGATATATTGGTGAATATATTAAGAATCCACATGATTTTATTGTTGGAGCTAATAATCCAGAAGTTGTATTTGCTAGAGATGCTGAACTTGGTAAACAAATTATGATGCTTGCAGAACAAGCTGTTGCTAAAAAGATACAAGAAAGTTATATGCAGTTTGTTAATGAAGGTAATAATCCTGAACAATTTAATCCTGAACAAGCTGTTGATATTGAAGCTTTTATTAAAGAGTTTAATGAAAATTTTATTGATGATATTAGCGCACAAGGACAAGATTTAATTAATGTTATTGATGACCTTACTGATGCTTTTACTATATATGCTAGAGCTTATTTTGAATTTGTTGCTTTTGGAGCTTGTTATACATATAGAGATGTTGTAGGTAATCAATTAATTAAACGTGTTGTTAGTGTTAGAGATGCTTTTCCTGTTCCTAACGATAATATGTTTGCAGAAGATTATGATATGTTTGCTGAACGTCGTATGTTGACTAAACAACAAATTATAGATGAATTTTATGAATATCTTTCTGAAAAAGAACGTGAAGCTCTTGATACATATTATCAATATAGTGCTACTACTTCTAGCGATAGAGCACTTTTAAATTGGGATAAGTATATGTATTATTTTGGTGATATATGTAGTAAATTTAATAAAGATGATTTACAACATATTAAGAACACTAATATAATGGCTCGTGATGCTAATAATGGTTTATTTGAAGTTTGGCATACTGTTTGGAGAGGTGAAATAAAAGAAGGTATTCTTACATATAGTAATGGAGCATTTGTTACAACAAGAATTGTTGATGAAACTTATCAGCTTAACCCTGCTGGTGGTGATATTAGTATTGAATGGGTGTGGCGTCCACAAGTTTATGAGAGCGTTAGAATTGGTTCTCGTGCTACAAGCATATATCCTTATAAGGCTCGTCCTATTGCTTACAATAGGAATGGTAAACTTCCTTATAATGGTATTGCAGAACTTTTGCCTGGTTTTGGAAGATTTAGTATTGTAGATACAGTTATTCCTTATCAAGTATTTCGTAATATAGTTTCTTATCATAGAGAAATGGCTATTGCTAAAAATAAAATGAATGTTCTTATGATTGCTAAATCTCTTCTTGGTAAAAAACCTGCTGAAACTATATATCGTATGGCTGCTGATGGTGTGCTTTATATTGATGATGAAGATGATGCTAATCTTGTTAAAGCACAAAATGTTCGTTATCTTGAAAGTCGTATGAATAATTATATTACTGAACTTGGACAACTTATTCAAGAGATTGAACAGACTGCTAAAATGGAATGTGATATGACTCCACAACGTTATGGCGAGATTGCTAATAGTGCTGGTAAAGGAGTTACTGATGAAGCAGTTATTCGTGGAAGTATGGGTTCTGTTATTATTGAATTTATATTTGATAAAATGAGAGAACGAGATTATCAAGCTGAAATGGATTATACTAAACTTGCTTGGATTGATGGTCTTAATACTTCTTATAAAACTAAAGATGGTGATATTAGATATTTAAGTCTTGATGTTAATAGTCATATATTTGCTAATTATATTGTTACTTGTAAAACTTCTGTTAAAGAACGTGAGAAACTTGAACAATATAAACAACTTGCATTTAGTGCTGCTCAGAATGGTAATATGGATATGGCTAATGCTGCTATACGTGGAGATAATGTTGCTCAAATTAGTAAACTTATTGATAAGTATCAAAATATTCAACGTGAGCATGAACTTGATGTTGAACGTGTTTCTCAACAAACAGAACAACTTCGTCAAGAATTTGAACTTGCTAAGATTGATAGAAAAGCAGAACAAGATAGAGAAACAATTAGAGTTGAAAAATATCTTGATGGTCAGATTGAAGCTATGAAAGCAAATGCTAATATTATGAGTTTTGATAATGGTCTTAGTGATGCTGAAAAGAGTCAAGCTGAAGAACGTATGGAAAATGCTAGACTTAATCTTGAACGTAGTAAACTTAGTTTAGATGCTCAAAAGACTTCTGTTGAAGCACAACTTAAAGAAAAAGAATTAGCTGTTAAACTTAAAGAAAGTGATGATAAAGTTAAGATTGCAAAAACGAATAAAAATCGTTATGATAGTAAAAGTAAATAATCGGCTGTACTTCTAAATTTTGTTCATAATAGGGCTGGACTTGCTTGTGAAAGTAGGTTCAGCCCATTTTCATTTTTCTTTACATCACATGAGCCATTTTAAGCTCATTTTAAGCACTTTATTCATTTCGTGATAGATTAATCATTATGATAAAATTTGATTTATACATGGCTTCTCTGAAAGCGACAGGTTAGGTTATCAGTAATAAATATCCTAGTTAGCAATAGTATGTTAGTCGGCAAATCGGCTTAAAGGTGAACATATTTTAACGATACAAGTAAAATTCGTATTATTATTATAGTTTATATTTGTGATATAGTAATTAATTAAAAACAAAGAATTATGCCTAATTTTGATAGTTTTGGTTTTAATGGTGAAACATCTAATGGTGATGGAAAACCTACTGACGACATTACAGACCTTGATACAGGTAAAACAGGGCAGTTAGATGCTGATGGTAATTCTATTGATGATATTACTAATAATGGTAATGGAGATGGGAATAGTGATTCTAATGCTAATAAAGATAACCAATCTTCATCCTCCACGGGGGGTAAGCCTAATGACAAAGCGAATGACGCTAATGTTGAACATGGTTTAGAAGAAGGTACTATTATCGAAGATGGAGATAATAAATATACTGTTGATAAAGACGGTAATCTTATTGACGATAAAGGTAATATCTTTAAAGCTAAAAACGAAGTTGCTGCTTATCTTAAAGAATTTGAAGTAGAAGATACTAAAGAAGAAAATACTATTGATGTTAAATCGATTCAAGAACTTGTAGGTGTTTCTGTTACTTCAGAAGATGGTAAACCAGTTGCTTTTGATAATACTCCTCAAGGAGTTGCAAGTTATATTCAATCCGTTATTGATTTAAAACGTGACGAATTTGCTCAAGCTGGTGTTAATAAGTTATTTGAAGATTATCCTATCGTTGGTGATTTTCTTAATTATTATGTTGCAAATGGTAATTCATTTGAAGGCTTTGGTGAACTTCGAGATAGAAGCGGTATTGAAGTAGATGAAAATAATGTAAGTCAACAAGAAGCTATTGTTCGTGAGGCGTTTAAGGAATTTAATCGTCGTGGTAATGTTGATAAGTATATTCAATATCTTAAAGATAGTAATGAACTTTTCAATGTTGCTAAAGAAGAACTTGAAGCTCTTCAGAAAGCTGATAACGAAATGCGTGAAGCTAATGCTAAAGAAGCTATGCGAGTTAAAGCAGAAGAAGAGAAACAACTTGTGGAATTTTGGAATGGAGTTAAAGAATGTATTGATAAACGACAAATTGCTGGTTATCGTATTCCTGAAACTGTTATTATTGAACGTAATGGAAAACAAATTTCTACTACTCCAGAAGATTTCTTCAATTATGTTTATCAAGTTGATGATAAAGGACTTTCTCGTTATGAAAATGATTTAATGAAGTTATCTCCTGCTGAAAGACGCGATGAAGAACTGCTTAAAGCTTGGCTTAAATATACAGGTAAAGGTTATGATAGTTTGATAGAAATGGCTGTTTCTGATAAAGAAGCTAAAAAGTTGAAACTTACTGCTAGTCAACGTAAAACTACAAAAGGAGCTATTAAAATAACTAAACCTGACAGTAAAAAAGATGCTCTGAAAGATGAGCGTTTTGGTTATTAACATAATAGTAAATTTGTAGATGAAAACATTACGTGTTATTGGACAAACTCGTTATGAAGATAGAGGTTATTCTAATGAAGAATCAATTGCTTATCTTCAGCTTCAAAAGCCAGAAGAAATTAATAGTTTTCTGACTTATAATTATGGTATGGATGATGACCGTTTTCCTTTAAGTTTTATTACTGAAGGTCAAGGTAGTCGTGGTATTAAAGATGTTGCTACTGTACAATGGACTTGGAAAACTATGGGTCGTATGAAGTTTACAGACTTTGTAACTTACTTTAATACTGCTGTTACTAAACCCGGTCAAAATGGTAGTGAATTTGAAGTTCACTTCTCTACTCATTGGTTTATTGAACAACATGGTCTTACTGCTCCTGATGGTGTTACTCAAGTTCGTATTCAGAAAGACTTAGGTGAATCTGCTTATGGTTATGCTTATCTTTTGAAACTTACTTCTCCTAATCCAGATGCTTATGTTGACCCTCAATGGTTAGCTAAAGGTATGTATTGGGCAATGAGTGCTCCTACTGTTTCTGAATCTTATTCTAAAGGTAACAGAAGCAATACTATGGGGCCTGCTGGAATGACTTCTCAACTTGAGTTTTATCGTTATTCTAAAGAAATAGCTGGTAATCTTGCTAATGTTGTTACTCAATATCAATTCCAAAATGATAATGGCGGTACTTCTAATCTTTGGATTAACGAAGAGATGCGACAGTTCAACTTGCACATGAGAGTAATGAACGAAGAACGTTTGTGGAAGTCTGAATATAACCGTTTACCTGATGGTACTATTCCTTTGAAAGACCATGATAATGGTAAACCTATTCCTCGTACTGCTGGTATGTTAGAAATTTGTCGTGAATCTAACTACGATACTTATGGTGAAGTTCTGACTGTTAACAAACTTGAACGTACAATCGGTGATGTTCTTGACCGTGATACTCAAGATGGCGATAAGAATGTAGCTCTTATGGGTGGCAAAGGATTTATTCGTGACTTTGAAATGGCTATCAGAACTGATGCTAAAGAAAACGGATTTATTACTCCTCTTGGTGAAAAGATGATTCAAGATAATGGTGATGGTCTTTCTTATGGACGTTACTTTAATAAGTATAAAACTCCAGATGGATATACTATTACTGTTATTCATAATGCTTATTTCGATAAGGGTACTGATGCTGAAGCTGCTAAGCAAAATGGTATGATTCATCCTACTACTGGCTTGCCTATTACTTCTCATCAAGCTGCTTTGATTGATATGAGTAATTATAAAGGTAATCAGAATGTTCGTATAGTACGTCAAAAAGGACAGGCTTATAAAGCTAAAGTTATCGAAGGTATGACTGATATTCCTGCTTGCTGGGGATTGCCTAATACTAATCATGCAGCTACTGAAATTGATATGGCTCGTTATGAAGTTAAAGGCTCTATTGGTTTGCAGGTAGATAATACCACTAAGATGTTCTTATTGAAATGTGTATTATAATCATTTAAAAGAAGCTATTTAAGATATGGATTTTAACAAAGTAAATGAAGCTAATAAAGCAGGAGAAAATACTCCTGCTGCTTCTAATGTAAATACAGATAAACAGGTTATACCCCCCGTAGAGGATGGAGTAGATAAACAGCCTGCTAATACAGTAGGATTTAGAGATGAAAGTCTTGATGAACCTTATACTGAAAAACGAACTATTACTATTAATTTAGTTACTAATTATTCATTATATCGTAGAGTTAATGATAAAACATTACCTAAACGAATGGATAAGATTGGTAGTTGTGTTCGTAGTTCTCGTACTCTTTCTTCTAATAAAGGTGAGATTGAATCTTATTTTCCTGCTTTAATTGGTCTTGCTCCTAATAATGAAAACTTTATTTCACGGGTTAAGGCTTATCTTAATAATATTAGTGTTTCAGTTGATGAACTAGGTAAGACTTTTGATATTTCTTTCTTTTGGAATCGTAAACGAGATTATCTTCGTTTTAGAGCTGAAGAAGAAGCTATTGAAACTGCTTATATGAATAGTGACCGTAAAGGAGTTAAAGAACTTAGAGAAGCTCTTGAAGCTAAAATTACTAAGTTAAATCTTCTTGAAAGTGAAAAGTATAAATATGGTTATCCTATTGTTCTTGATGATTATCTAATTTATCGTCATTGTTTATTATATAAAGATGTAGCTAAAGATATTGCTCTTATTAATTCTGACCCATCTATTAGATTTTATTTTAAAGATGACCAAAGAGAAGCTGAGCGTCTTGCTAAACATCGTCAGGAAATTAATTCTGCTAAAGGCAATTATGTTAAACTTCTCACGAATAGTGATTTGTTTGATGCTGTATTTATTCAATACTGTGTTGCCAATAATATTAATATTCCTAACGGTATGGCTATGGATACTGTTGATAAACAATCACATCTTGATAAATTTAGTACAAATGAACCTGCTAAGTTTAATAAACTTTGTAATGATAAAGATATTACTATTAAATCTTTAATTGAGGTTCTTATTTCTCGTGGAGAATTTATCAGAGCAATTCATAATCAGAATATTACTACTCCTGATGGTGAGTTCATTGGTGCTAATGTTAAAGAAGCTGTTACATGGTTTAAAAATCCTACTAATAGTGCTCTTGTTAGTGCTTATAAAAATAAACTTAAAAACATTTGATTATGAACATTGGGGAGATGCACGTGACGTTCAGAGAACTGGCACAACAGATGGGTATGCAGACCGTTCGTGCTATTCTCATGGAAGATATAGATATTTGTCTTAATGCTGCTATAATCGAAAAAGCTAGAAATGTAATAGTAGAAAATGTCGGACCTGTTCCTTATAATGATAAGGTTGCTCGACAAAATGCTTCTATTAGTCCTGTTAATGCTCTTAGAACTTTATACACAGCGGGTACTGTTAACGGCGAAGATATTACAGGTGGTGGAACAGAAGTTGACCCTTATAAAATTAATATTGATAGCGACGGAATAATGCTATATACAGGCTTTCAAGTTAGTTATAATGGCAAGACAATTTATGATTGTAGAATTATTGAAGCTGAAGATTTAGGTCAAACGCTAAGAGATTTCTGTAATCGTGCTGCGAAAGATGCTCCGATAGTTACTATATTTGGAGATGAATCTGATATCAATGTTGATATATATACTGGACGTAATAATACAGTTAAACCTCAATTAGTTAAATATCTTTATATCAAAGAACCTGCTAAAGTTAAGTTTGATGAAGATAGAGAAGAAGATTGGGTTAATTGTGATTTACCTCCTTATTTACATATGGAAATAGTTATGCGTGCAGTACAGATTTATCTTGCTAGTATTGGTGCTACTTCTAATGGAGCTGATAAACAAAGTTAAACTCTAAATTAAATTAAAAATGAGACAGTTTTTGTTAGCGGGCAATGTCGCTTATGGAGCGAGTTTACCTCTTGCTGCTGGAGCGGTTGCTTTTACTTATCTTGCTAATGGCAAGGAAACGATTGACGCTGACGGTACTAAGATTACCGATAAGTTTTACATTAATCTTGGTCGTGAAGCAAATGGTCCAGTAGTTCTTCCAGCTTATAAGAAACATCTTACTTTTGTTAAAGGTGTTTATCAAGCTGCTACTACTTTCTCTGCTAATCTTACTATCGGAGATGTAAATGCTTATTCTGATTATTCTATTATGATTGTGAAAAAAGGATTAAAGTTCAATGAACGTAATCGTTGGACTGCTACCATTCATACTGGTCTTAATCCTACTGCTAGTGATGTAGCAAAGAAATTAGCTAACCAAATTAATAATAATACTGTTGGACATGGTATTAAAGCATCTGTTGCTGAGGCTAAAATCACTCTAACTGCTGAGTCTAAAGGTATTGATTATAAAATTCTTGGAGCTGATGAATTAGTTGGTATTGCAGTCACAGTTACAGCTACTGGTTTTCCTGCATATGGAGATGCGGCTTATATTACTGATTTGGCTAATAAAGCTGCTGCTGATGCAGGTATTGAATATACTTACCGTGATACTTATACTGAATTGTATCCTGCATATCCTATTAATCCTTTGAAGCAACCTGATAGTGCAGATGCTGGATATACTATCTTTACACTTCGTTTTGCTGTTCCACGTGAAATGAAAACTAGAGATGAAGTTGTTCATCAGATTGTACAAATAGCATTCCCTACTGGAGCTGCTGCTATTGCAACTGTTGAAACTATCCTTAAAGCTATTGCTACTGAAGAAAAAGCATAACCTATTACCCGACTCGATTAGGTAAATATTAGGTAATATTAATCGAATAGGGGCTATTGGTATTAGCATTAGTGTTGATACTGATAGTCCCTATTCTTGTATCTATAAAAATGGAATTAATTCAAAATGCCTTTGAACAAGGTCTTATTCCCGGTATTGTTATTGTTATTTATCTTATAATTAATAAGATAATTGATAATAACAAAAGAAATCCTTTAGATGATATTGCCAAACTTCTTAACATAGTTACTAGAGATATTATTGAAAAAGATAGAGAAAAATCTAAAGCTGTTATTTCTATTACTATGGTTAATGCAGCTTCGGAATGTGCAAAGTTTGTTGCTTCAACTATTATTACTAATAATGTTGATAATAATCGTGACCAAATAGAATATAACGCTAGACATTTAGTTAATAGTGTTTATTATGATGCTTATTCTAAACTTAATATGTATCGTGGTGATGAAGATTATCTTAGTCATTATATGAAAGAAGAATGGAAAGAAGATATTTATGGTGATATTATAAATATTGTCTATAATAAAAATCTTGATTCTAATCAACGTATTCTTGCGTTTAATAAACGTATTGATATTAGAGTTAATGATTATACTGCTTATATTATTAATAAGGCATTTAAATAAGATGATATTATGATAAGAGGTTATATTAATAATCCAAAACAGCTATCTAAAGAGATGCAATTACGCATTGCAAGCATGGCTGAAAAACAGGTGAGAATAGCAGAATTAGGCTTCCCATTGAACGAAAAAAATTGGTGCAAACTAACACAAGGGCAAATTTTAATTCAAGCACTAGAAGCCTTAGAATTGCTTTCTGATGAGCAACAAAAATCAATTATTAATTCATACAATAACTTGATGCTAGAATGAGTGAACAAATAGATGATAATTATGTTAATGGTGTCTATGTAAAAGCTGATGGAACTGAACAAGTTGAGATTAATCCTCAATATGTTTATATGACTGTTCCTAGCAAATATGTTTGTGTTTATCATAAACTATTAGTTCTTATGGCACAATATGGACTTGATATGCTTAATGATTGTTCTGCTACTTGTAAAGGTAATAATAAAAATATTGTTACTTGTTGGAATATGTTTCAATCTGCTATGGCGGCATATCAACTTGGTCAAGATAAACTTGCTGAAACTCTTCTTAAATATATTAAAGGTCAACTTAATATTATTTATGAAGGTAGTGAACAAGTTCAGTATAGTGGTTCTATTACGCTTCCTGTTGATGAAGAAGGTAAAATTCATGCAATAGTTAGTTGTGGAGATGCTCCTAAATTTTATGTTGACCCTGAAACTGGTAAACTTTGGGAGAAGAAAGAAGAAGGCAAAGAATATAATGAAACTTATAGTCTTAGTGATGTTGATTATGATAATGAATAATGTGAATGTGTTCCATCCTCTACGGGGGGTCTACACTATGAATTTAGTAAACCTAGAGAACGTATGAAAACAATAGAAGAAGAACTTGGTAAAGTTAGTCTTACTTGTAATGGTCAATGGAATGATAGACCTTATGAAAGACTATGTATAGTTCATGACGGTTTCTATGCTAGCTATATATCTCGTAAAGCTGTTCCTGCTGGTATTCCTTTATCTAATGAAGAGTATTGGCAACCTATTGCTAAACTTCGAGAAGATTTAGTTATTGATTATGAAACTTTCAAGAAAGAAATACTAGAACTTATTGCTGTTGTTCAAAGAGGTCTTAAAGCTGCTAGAATTGTAGTATCTACAATGGAAGATAGAGATGCTCTTACTTGGGAACAAATTGGAGTAGGTTGTGAAGTTTATGTTATTGAAACTAAAAAGAGTTATGTTCTTGATGAAATAACTCCTGTTACTAATGCAAAGAAATGGCATCTTGAAGCTGATTCTGAAATTGGTTCTAAATTTGTAGAATCATTTAGTGGTATGTTTCCAAGAGCAATTGCAGAACGTGCAGTTGCTGATGAATTTGGTATTAATATTCAAGATAATTATCTTCGTCGTAATGTTGTAGTTAATTATATGGTACAAGTACTTAAACAGTATTTTGAAGATAATGCTGTTCAAATACTTGAAGGTCAGATTACTCCTGAAATGCTTAGTGAATCTGTTAAACAAATGTTTACTGCTTCACAGATTACTAATGCAGCTGATGAAGAAGATTTAACAGTTGTTGATAATCTTCTTAAATTTGCAGATAAAGACTATAATACAAATGATTATAGTGGAAAGGCTCGTAAATATCTTCGTAAGAATATGATTAGTGGTGTTAATACTCTTACTCAAGATATGATTAACGAGCCTAATACTATTTATATACTTCAATATGATTATTGTTTAGCTGAACAAACTATTGAACTTCCAGATAATAGTATTATTCTTTGGAGAGGTGGTAGAATGTATGATGGTGCAGTTAAATTAAATCAATGTAGACTTCTTAGTAATTATCGTCAAGAAGATATGTTTGATAAAGAATCTATATCTCTTGATGGAAATTGGGCTGTTGGTCAAATACTTTATCATCCTCTTGATTTAGGCGAAGATAATAAACAAGTTGAAATTGTTGGTTGGGGTGGAGCTTATACTAATGATTTTTATTGGTTTTGGGATGGTGAAAAATGGGTAAGTATGGGTTTTGATTTATCTGTATATCTTACTCGTGCTGAATTTGAAGCTTTCTTAGAGAAGTTAAGAGAAGAGATGGAAAAGTTTTATGCTTGGCTTCTTGCAGAACTTAAAAAGATTAATGACCATCTTGAAATTCATGACCAACAAATATCTGAATTACAACAAGATATAACTGATATTAACACTAGAATTAATAATCTTATTACTGAATATAATGCTAAATTTAAAGACATTTATAATAAGATTGGAGATTTAAATAGTAGTATAGAAGGTAGTATTAATAATCTTGAACAATATATTAATAATAAGATTGAAGAAATTCTTAATAAAATAAACCAAAGTAGTAGTAATATCAGTAATGAGTATAAACAATATTTTGAAAGTAATTATGTATCAATGTTTAAAAATAAGATTAGACCGGGTACTAATATTACTTTTGTTGAAAATGATGATGGTACTATTACTATTAATGCTGCCGGTGGAGGTTCTGGCGGAGGTGGATTAACCGAAGAAGAAGTACGTAATATTATTAATTCTATACTTAATAATTATTATACTAAGCAAGAAATTAATGATATTATTGCTGGTCTTGAAGGAGGTGGTGGTTCTGGTGGAGATGGCACTCATAATGTCATGTCTGTTACTCAACTTGGTGAAGCTAGAACTGGTAAATATCTTGTTATGAATAAATTTGCAGACAGTGAAACTAAACCTAGTAGACTTGATGTAGATTTTAATTCTCTCTATACTGATATTAAAAATAAATTAGTTGGAGAAGGATTTGGACAAGGTGGTGGAAGTGGACAAGGTGGTGGAGTTGCTGCTAGTCAAATTCAAGCTTGGATTGCTGCCGTTGTTCCTATTGGTTCTATTATGCTTTGGGATACTTCAACTCCTCCTAATGGTTGGGAAGTTTATACTGCTGCACAAGGACGTTTTGTTATGGGTTATATACCTAACGGTATTAATATTTATAATAATCCTAAGCAAGGAAATCTTGATTGGAAAACAGTTCTTGAAAATATTAAAGATACATATGACCCTGCTGCTCCGGGTCGTAATGTAAGTGCATATGGATTTTATATTGGTGGTACTGATTTACCTCTACATCAACATGCTGTTGCTGTTGGTAAAACTAAATCCGGTGATAATAATCATCAAGTTATAACGCCAAGTAACTGGAGATTTATATCAGGTGATTTAGATGGTGATGTTAAAAATGGTTGGCCTTATGGTGCTGACCGAAGTAGATTTGATAATCTTGGTATTAATCGTTCTACTAATTGGTATATGACTGGGCCTAATATTAGTAATAATGGTGAAATGACTTGGCAACAAATAAGTGGTAATAGATGGACAGGTGATTATCTTGCTATTAATAAACTTATGCCTACTATTGCTTTACATTATATTAAACGTGTTTCTAATCCGTGGTAATTATGGCTGAAGAAGAAAATGTTTTTGTTGGTACTAATTGTCAATCTTTTGACCCTAGTAAAGTTCAATGTGATAAAGAGGGCAATATGCCAATTCATATACTAGATAAGTATTGTGAAGAAAATGATACTAGATATAATATATATCCTTTAACTGTTATACAAGCTGTATTTGATGGTTTAACTGGTACTAGACTTGATAGAATACTTGCTGCTTGTAATAGTGTTTATTTAACTTGGGAAGGTACTTTTGCTGATACTGTTAATAAACTTTATAAGATTTATCGTCGTAAAGGATATATTATAACATATCGTGACGAAACTAATGTTAATTGGACTCAACGATATAATAGTGATGATATTAGTGATAGTGCTTGGACTAACCCTGATAATTGGGAAGGATGGTCTTTTGATACTGTTATAAAAGATTTATCTGAAGCTCTTGAAGAGATATTTGCTAATATAGGTAATTATGGTGATTTTCTTGAAGTTATAACAAGTTTCATTAATGAATTTGTTATAAATGTATTTAATAATATTAATAATTATCCTAAACTAGTTGAAATTATTAAGAATAGTACAGTTGAAAGTTTGCCTATTATTATTAGAGATATATTTAATAATATTAATGAATATCCTGAGCTTAAAGAGATATTTAATCAATATATTAAACAATGGACTGAATCTATCTTTAATAATATTTCTTCTTATCCTGCTCTTAATCAATTCATAACTAATGCTATTAATGCTCATGTAGAAACTACTATTGGTAATATATTTAATAATATTGATAATTATCCTGCAATTAAGAATCTTATTATTACTAATACTGTTAATAAAGTAGTTGATATATTTAAGAATATTGGTCAATATCCTGAATTACAGGAAGCTATTCAGAATAATATTAATGAACGAGTTGATTATATATTTAATAATATTAATAATTATCCTGAACTCATTGGTATTCTTTCTGATTTAGTTTGTAATTGTGTTAAGAATATATTCGCTAATATTAATAATTATCCAGCTCTTGTTACTTGTATTAATAATGCTGTAAATAGTAGAGTTGATTATATTTTCAATAATATTGATAGATTTCCTATTCTTAAGAATCTTATTGAAACTAAAGTAGAAGCTAGAGTTACTTATATATTTGAACATATTAATAACTTTACTGAACTACTTAATGTTATTAAAGGTAATATAGAAAATATCTTTGATAATATTGATAATCATCCTAACCTTAAAGTTGTTATTGAGAATAAAGTTGAATCTACAGTTGAACATATACTTAGTAATATAGATAATTATCCTATTATTAAAGAGAAGATTATTCAATTCTGTAATAAAGCTATTGAAGCTAAACGTGGTGTAGCAAATGGTATTGCTAGTCTTGATGGAGATGGTAAAGTCCCAGCAAGTCAATTACCTAGTTATGTTGATGATGTTCTTGAAGGATATTATGTTGATGAAACTCATTTTGCTGAAAAGTATATAGAAGATGCTCCTGTATATTATACTCCTGAAAAAGGTAAAATTTATGTTGATATAAGTGAAAGTACTGATTATAGCGGTAAGACTTATCGTTGGTCTGGAACTAAATATTCAGTTATATCTGAAACTTTAGCTTTAGGTGAAGTTACAGGTACTGCTTATGATGGCGGTAAAGGTAAGAAAACTACTGATATCGTTAATAGTTTATCTAGTGAATTTATTATTAGACTAGATAGAGTTGACCAAACAACAGAAGGACTTAAAATTATATATAGTAAATCTGTTAAAAGTAATAATACAAATTTATATATTGATAAAACTCCTTTTGGTCTTGTTTTAAATAATGCTAGTAAAACTGCTAATGGTAGTATGTCATCTGCTGATAAAGTTAAACTTGATGAAACTTTACCTAATCAAATTACTAAACTTCGTAATAATGTTTATACTAAAGAAGAAATTAATAATAAGTTTGATAATGTACCAACAGTAGAAAATACTTATACTAAAGCAGAAGTTGATAAAGCTATTGCTGATGCTATTAAAGCTTTAATTCCTACTGGTTATGAACTTGTTATTAAAAAGAAAACAACTTAATATTAATCATGGTGGTACTGAATAAGTGCCACCATTTAAAATTTATAAAGTTATGCAAGATATTAATCAACAATTATATGAAAGAAAAAATACACCTGAAGGATTTATTCCTGTTTATGGTGTAGTTATAACTGTTCCTACTGGAATATATACTAATGGACAAAAAGAATTTACTTGCGATAAAACTTTTGATGAAGTAAAAGAAATATTATTAAAAGGCGGAAGTATTATTGCTGTTGATAATAACAATAGTAGAATTAATTTTGATAGAATTGATATAGGTAATAATAGCATTAGTGCTACGATTACTTATTTTTCTCCTAATGACGGCGGAATTAATAAAATTGATTTAAGTTGGGATAAAGGTATAGCTAGAGTTGGTGGTGAAGAAACAAAAAGTATTAATACTTTTGTAGCTATAAATAGTAATCAAATCATCCAATCTTATGATATTGGAAGTATTACTATATTATTAACAAATAGTGGTAGTAAAGAAGAAGTATTGGCTGCTATTAATTCTATTTTTACTAATTTTGCTGGATTTGTTACAGCTATTGGTAAACCTAATTCTGTATTTCATAATGGTAAATATGGAACATTTAATGTTAGATATACAAATAATATTATAATTATTCAATGGAGCAATGCTAATGCTATTCATCATGTTGCTTTATCCGAAGATAGTTCTTATGTTTATAATACTATTCAAATAGTTGACCAAACTCTTTATAGATTATCTAATCTTACTATTGAACCAATAGTTAATCCTAAAATATGGGTTGGTACTGCTACTCAATATGCAGCTATTGCTCAAAAAGATAACAATACTACTTATATAGTTAAATCAGATGCTTAATTTATGGCTATATATCAAGGAGATATTGGAATACATGATATTAAACTTGGTAGTATAGATGTATTTGAAATATATCAAGGTTCTAAACTTGTTTATCCAGAGAATACTGAAGTTACTATTACTTTTAAATTGAATGTTTCCGGAACTGTTACTATTAATGGTTATACTCCTGTTATAAGTGAAAACAATACTAAATTTGTATTTACTATTCCTATTAAAACTGATTATACTGCTAATATTACTGCTGAACATTATAAATCTCAAACTATTAGTGGTAATAGTGGTTATTTACCTATAACTCATAATGTAGAATTAGAATGGGAACAAAGATTTATTTCTTATACTGTTACTTTTCCTACTGATGGAGTTAAAGTTTTATTTGATGGAATAGAAAAAGGAGTTATAACTAATGGTAAGTTAATTGTATTAATTGATGATACAGAAGCTAAAGATAGTTATACTGTTACGTTTAAAGGTAGTAAAGCTAGTATATATGATACTAGTACATTAACAGTAGTTGATAGTGCTATTGCAAATACTGGTGGTGTTTATGATTTAAAACTTCATACTAGTTCTGTTAAAAGTGGATATAAGAGAACTGACTATGCATCCTCCACGGGGAGTATAACCAAGGGTTCTACTTATGCTGGAACTTGGATTGAAACTGTTGTTAATCTTACTGCTAGCTTTACTAGTTCTACTACTTTAGGTAGTATAAGTAATAATATATTAACTATACCTAATAATGAATCTACTAATACTAAAAGTGGAATTTTAACTGTTATATTTACTTTAGAAAATAAACAAACTAAAGAAGTTAGTGCTGCTTTAAATCAAGCTGCTGGAGATAAAGTTTATACTAATTGGGTATTAGATTTACAAACTGATGGAATTAGTGTTGAAGCTAAAGGCGGCACTAGAACTATTACTGCTAATGTTGCCCGTAGAACTTATAAATGGAATAACACTGGTACTGTTTATAGTGAAACTGCTACTCCTACTCTTAGTATTAGTGGTAGTGCTAGTCTTAGTGGAAATCAAATAAAATTTACATCAAACGAGAGCGTTTCAGCCCGTTCAGCGACACTTACAGCTAGTTATGTAGGATTGTCCAAAACGGTTACGATAACGCAACAGGCAGGCGCAAAAGTGTATTCAGCGTGGTCTGCTTGGGCTGTTTCTATTTCGGCAAGCACGCAAACAATAGCTGCAAGCGGTGGGTCTGCTACGATAACTACTAATGCTAGTCGTTCTCGTACTTGGACTTGGAATGGAGTTGGTACTACACATACTGATACAGAAACTGCTACACCCACACTTAGTGGTAGTGCTGGTGGGTTTACTTTAAGCGGTAAAACTGTTACTGCTAGTAATAATACTACAACAAATAGTCGTAGTATAACTATTACTGCTACTAGCAATAGTGTTTCTAAATCTATTACTATAACACAATCAGCTGGAGCTAAAATTTATGGAAGTTGGTCTAGTTGGACTGTTAATATTAGTGCTGATAAAACTAGTATTGGTGCAACAGGTGGAACAGCTACTGTGTCAACTAGTGCTAGTAGAACTAGAAGTTATACATGGAATGGTGTTGCCGGTTCTGGTGGTACAGAAACTGGAAATGGAAGTCCTACATTAAGTAAAGTTAGTGGTACAGGTAATTGGACTAGTCCTAAAGTTACTTATGGAAATAATACTAGTACAAGTGGTAAATCAACTGTTATTCGTGCTACTATTGATTCAACTACTAAAGATATAACTATTAGCCAATCTGCTGGAGCTAAACAATATAGTGCTTGGTCTGCATGGACAGTTAATATTTCTAATAGTGGAAATGTTGCTGCTAGTGGAGGTAGTTCAAATATAACTACTTCTGCAAGTAGAACAAGAACTTGGACATGGAACGGAGTTAATGGAAGTGGTGGAACTGAAACAGGAACTGGAACTCCTACTCTTAATAAAATTAGTGGTGCTGGTTCTTTTGCTAGTAATAAAGTAACTTATGATAATAATACTTCTACAAGTGCTAGAAGTACAGTTATTAGAGCTACAATGGATTCTGTAACTAAAGATACTACTGTAACTCAAAATGCTGGTTCTAAAACTTATAGTAGTTGGGGAGCATGGTCTATTAGTTTAAGTGCTAATGTAACAACTATTGCTGCTGCTGGTGGAAATGCTACATTATCTACTTCTGCTACTAGAAGTCGTACTTGGCAATGGAATGGTACAGGAACAACTTATACTGAAAATGCTAGTGGTTCTCCAACATTAAGTAAAGTTAATGGTGTTGCTTCTTTAAGTGGTTCTACTGTTAGTTATGGAAATAACACTTCTACTAGTTCTCGTAGTTCTGTATTTAGAGCAACTATTGATAGTGCAACTAAAGATATTACTATTAGTCAATCTGCTGGTAGTAAATCATATGGTAGTTGGTCTAGTTGGTCTGTATATTGTAATGCTAGTAGTTATACTGTTGCGGCATCAGGCGGTTCTGTTACTATTTATTATGGTGCTTCTCGTTCTCGTACTTGGACTTGGAATGGCGTTGCAGGTTCAGGTGGAACTGAAACAGAAAATGCTACTCCAAGTCTTAGTGCAGGAAGTGGTGGTGGAACTTTAAGTGGTAGTACTTTAAGTTATAGTAATAATACTAGTACAAGTGTTAGAAGAACTAGAGTTACTGCAAATTATAATGGTGCTATTAATTTTTGCGATATTGAACAAAGAGCAGGTAGTAAAGTTTATGGTAGTTGGGGAGCATGGTCAGTAAGTATTTCTGCTAGTCCTACTAATATTGCTGCTGCTGGAGGTAGTTCTACTATTACTTGTAGTGCTGTTCGTAGTAGACAATATACTTGGAATGGAGTTGGACAGAATTTTCCTGAAACTGAAAATGGTAGTCCTACACTAAGTAAATCTGGAGATGGTACATTAAGTGGTACTACTAGCGGTAGTAAACTTACTTATGGTAATAGAACTGCTACAACAAGTAGAAGTACAACTGTTACTGCAACTTATAGTGGAGTTAGTAAATCAATTAATATTACACAATCTGCTGGTGTTAAAACAAATATAACTTCTTCTACAAAAGTATTGTTTTTGTATGACTGGGCAAGTGATTATGTTGAAGCAATTAATAATTCTGTGTATATTAATAATGCTAGAGATAATAATGAAAATTATAATGGAGCAGTTAAGTATAATATTCGATTTAAAGTTATTATTACTGAAAGTTATAAATGGAATAATGTAGGTAATGTTATTTCTTCTGAATCTTATGGTAGTATTGACCGTCATAAAGATATTTCATTCAATACTAGTACTTTATTACATAAAGATACTGATAATTCTTATTATGGTAGTTTTAGTATAGTACCTAAAAATACTGCTGATGAAGAAGAATATTCAGCAGAATATATAACTAATAATAATATAATTATTACTTTATATGTTAGACGTCCTAGATTATATTGGCAAATATGGTGTAATGGAATTCTTGAACAAAGTGACCAACCTTTTACTGTTAATGTTAATAAAGTTACTAGAACAAAATTATATAATAATAATACTATAACTGAAGGTTGCGCTGGTAATGGTGAACAATATTTATATCTATTTAGTACATCAAATATGATGGTTAGTAGAAGTATAACTGTAAAGTTAATAAGAAATAATAATCCTAATGATGCTTGTAAATTAACTGATTTTACTGATATAAATACAGATACTAAAACTAGTGTTGGTCTTGAAGAAAATAAAACTGTTATAAGAACATTTGTAACAAGTTACATTCAAACATTGCCTATTAATCTATGTAAAGTTACATTTAAATATGCTGAACTAAATTTTAGAGTATTTATAGCTAAAGGCACTGGTAATTAATATGATAAGAATACTATTTAATATAACAATATTACTAATACTTATATTGTTTATTTACTCATTAAAGTTATTTAAATTAATCACATAATTATGAACAATAAACAACTATATGAAAAACTAGGTCAGAATAGTTATGATAAAGTATTTCCTATTACTTATCTTCAAAATATTCTTGACAAAGATACAAACAATGATTTAACTGTTGTTCTTTCTAGGTTTAATCATTTATGGATTCCATATCAAGGAACTAGAGTTAATACTCGTAAAGCTGTTCCTGCTATTTTTAGACGTAATAGTCTTACTATTAGTTATTATGATGCTGAACATAATCTTTCTGTAACTGAAAGTTATATAGGTAGTAATCTTCAAGCTGGTGTTGAAACTAGTTGGGTTTCTGATGATAATTGGACAAAAATTCTTAGTGAGAAGTATCTTGAAGAAAGTGGAGCTAAAATTCCAATAGCTGATGGAACTATTGATTGGGATATGCTTAATGAAGCTCTTAAACAAATGATTGCAGGAAATGGTAAAGTTAATATTATTAATTATCCTGATGAAGAAGATATTACTATAAGATTAAGTCCGGGTTGTTGTAATGTTAATCGTCTTAGTCTTAAAGATAGACCTTATGAACCTGAATATAAAAGTGGTAAAGGATATAAAATAGTTCGCAAGGTCTTACTCCCCGTGGAGGATGATGTAAGTAATGCAGAACAGCTTTTATTTGATGGTTTTCTTGATGATACTTATTGTGAACAATATGGTCAAATAATTCTTAATACTGATAAGTATGAAGTTATTAAAACAGATTTAGGTAATACTGCTGGTATTTATTATGATACATATCATAAATTATTTGTTCTTAGAGTTAAGACTATTCATGATGGAGTTGGTTTTTATAATTATTATACTAGATGGACTATTGTAGAACCTACTGATAGAGTTCATCCTCTACGGGGGGTCAACACTCCTGTTTATGGAAATAGTGAAGATTATAATATTTATAATACTTGTCTTTCTGATGAACGTCCAAGACTTGGTATTATATATGTTAATTCAGTAGATAATATTAAATATTATTTTAATGAAGAAACTTTAGTTCAAGTTAAAAATAATATTTATCTTAATTATAAAGCTGTTCTTACTCAAGATATGGTTAACGAAGAAAATACTCGTTATATTATTCGTTATGCTTTTGATTTAAGTGGTAAAACTATTACAATGCCTGTTGGTTGTGAACTTGTATTTGAAGGTGGTATTATTGAGAATGGTACTATTAATTTAAATAAATGTAAACTTACAGGTATGGTTGGTGAAGAGTCTGAATATCTTCCTAATGTAACTTGTAGTAATTGGGCTAAAGGTCAGATTGAATATCGTAATGGAAAGATTTGTTATTGGAATGGTACTGAATGGAGAGTAATGGGTGATACTTCTTCATTTGATAGTTATACTAAACAAGAAATTAATAACTTGCTTAAAAATTATTATACTAAGTCTGAAACTTATAATAAAGAAGAAGTTAATAATTTACTTAATGGATATGTTACTAATGATACATTTAATAACTTTAAAAAAGAAATAAATCAAACTATTACTAATAGTGTTAATCTTGATAAGATTCAAAAAGCTATTAATGATGGATGTGGAGTTAACATGACTATGCCTAGTGTAAATAGTAATAAACTTAGTCTTCCAATTTGGACAGGAACTGCTACCCAATATGCAACTATTACCCCGGTTGCTGGAATGACTTATAATATTATTGATGAATAATGAGTTTAACTCTTGGACGTGAAGGAGGAATTGCTAAACCTCTTAAGAAACGAACAGTAGGTCAAAGTAATATTGCTCATGTTTATGATGGTGCTAATCATATTTGGCCTACTTCTGTTATTCATTTTAGTGATTTTACTAGTGTCCAACTTAGATATATTTGGGGTAGTGATGATGGTCGAGATTTGGATACTAAATCATATTATGTTAATTCTCCTATTAATAGTTTAAATTATGTAGCTGTTGGTTGGTCTTGGAATTTAAGTCAAATTCCTTATCTATATTGGGGTGGTGATAATACTGACTCAGGTGCTGAATGTGTTATGTTTAATATTGAATCTATGATTGACCTTGAAGATAAAATGCCTGATATAATGAAAATGAATCTTTGTGCTAATTGGTTTGGAAGTTTAAGTAAAGGTCATGTTACTGTTGAATGTACTGCTTATAAAGGTGGAGTTATTGTTCATGCTTGGCAATTAAAGAATAATGAAATTGATGTTAATAATAGAGGAATGTTTATTTTTCCTTTGGCTGATGGAACTATTAATATGCCTGATGGACATGGTGGCTATAAAGAATGTTGGTATGGTGAAGTTATTAAAAGAGTTGCTAAATCTAATAATGAAGTAAAGTACTTTAGAGTTAATCCTGTTGATGATAAAGTTATTGGTTTAGATAATATCAAAATAGTTCGTCATGGTGGTGGACTTGTTCATGGCAATGGTTATTGTTGGTATGAAAATAAACCTAATGATAAATATAAAGTTTGGAATAATCAAGTCAATACAACTGGTACTCCTTTAACTCTTGATAAGCCAACTCTTAATATAACTAGTGATGATAATTATAGTTATGAATATCATACAGTTTTGTTAAATGAAGATAACACTGTTTATAACGATAATTATACTGATAACTATAAGTTTAGATTTGGTTTTGTTGCAGGTAATTCTGAATTTAGAGGACAACAAACTATTCAATGTTATGTTGGTACACAAGGTGGCAAAGCTGATGATGGCAAGACTTCAATAGGTGAAATAAAATATACTAAACTTAATAAAATTGGTGAATTGACAATATATAGTCCTATTGAAAGTTAAATTAATATTAATTACCAAACAAAAATAATGGTTTAAGTGTTATAGATTATGTAGTTCAAACTACAAGTATTAATCTATTTTTTTAACTTAAATCTTAATTTATTATGCAAGTAATTGAAAAAGTGAAAGTTGTTCCAGAGGGCTATAATGGTGCTGGAATGAATTATGACGGTGGTAATCGTCGTGATGTAAACGGTAAGGCTAATGCAGGTTTAACTCTTGGTATTATCGGTACTGCACTTGGTGCTTGGGCTTTGTTTGGTAATCGTCGTTCTGCTGGTGCTAGTATTTTAGGTGGCGCTGGTGGTGGAATGTTAGGTGATGGCTCTACTAATATTAACGTACTTGGTGCTACTGCTGGTAGTGGAAGCGGTGCTCCTACTGCTTTTCAAGCATGGGAAAAATCTTGTGAAGATACTTTAGCTCTTCAAGGTGGTCTTTATCAATGGGCTTTGACTCAACAGAATCAACGTTTTGAAGATAGAGAACGTCTTAATAGTGAATTGTTTGGTGTTTATATTGATGGACGTAATCGTACTGATGCTCTTATTGAGAAAAATAACACTGACCATTTTAATCTTTACAAATATACTCGTGATGCTGATGATGATATCCGTAAAGAGTTATCTGATTTGAAAGCTGAATTGGCTGTTACTAAAGCTATTCGTCCTTATCAAGATAAACTTATCCAATGCGAAATGGAAAAGATGTTTACGGCTGGTATCAACTATACTGATAGAAAGACTTGTAATGTTATCTATGGTGTAGTTACTCTTCCAAATGAACCTACTGTTACTGGTCTAGTTGGACGTAATGCTTATGGATGTTTACCGTGTGGTTTTACTCAACCTGCTAGCGGAACTCCTGCTCAGTAATATTACTAAGTTTGATTAAGAACATAAAATTGAAAGAGATATGATACCTGTTAATCAATTCATACTAGGTAGTAGTGACCCTTTGCTATATCCTAGTGAAAAAATGACTAATAGCATTGATGAACAAATTGCTTTTCTTCAAAGTCAAAAACAAGCAATTAATGAAGCTTATCGTCGTAATGCTATCCCTAATGCAAATAATGGTACAACTCAAAATCAACAAGTTATAACTCAAGGAATTTGGGATGCTATTGATGCTGAAATTGCACCACTTACACAAGAACAACAAAATATGCTTCTTAGTAACCAAGATTATGTAAATAATTATAATGCTTTACAAAGTATGGTTCAAGCAGAAGTTCTTAATTTAGTTAGAGGAAAAATCGAAGCTAGTAAAGATGGTAAACATTTACTTGAAGAACAACTTAAACTTGTTAAGTTACTTAAAAGTAAAATTGTTGAAGTTACTAACAAAGAAATGGAATTGTTTAAAGCTTTTAAAGAAGCTAGTAAAACTAATCCTAATTTAACTTATGAAGAATTTTTAAAGAAGTAATATTATGGTTGAAATTGGTAATGTTAAAGAGGTTATTAAAGATTATATTATTAAACAATTAGTATCTATGGGTGAAAGTTCTCCAGCTATAAGACTTTTAATTCCTTTGGCTAAAAGAGCAATTACTAATAATATTAATAGTTTTGATAAGTTCTTGAAGCCTATTGCAGATAAAGATGGTATGATTGATATTGAAGGTATATTTGATGAAGAAATGGAAATTATTAATAATATTGATAATTTTAATTTTGATATACCTTTTATTGGTGGCGGTAATATTTCTAAAGGTATTATATCTCTTGAAGTTCCTTATGTGAATAAAATTGTTGCTCTTAATCAAACTGATTTAGAAGTTTTAAAAGAATCATTAATCAGTTTAAAAACAAAGTAATATTATGAGAGAAATGCCTTACATTCAACCTTACCATGTTGGTAATCGTCGTGGTGGTAATCAAAATATTCTTGATGAATTTCGTGAATTTCTTGATGCACGTGGAGGACGAGGTGGTCGTGGTGGTAGAGGTGGTATGAGAAATCGTATTGGTTATGATACTTACGATACTTATGGTCGCTCTACTAATAAAAATGACCGAGAAGAAAAGATTTTAACTATGCTTATGAGCGGTGGATATAATGACGATGGCTATCATTTTAATGAGTATGAAGCTAAAGAAGTTGTAGAACAAATGTATCATGTTAAAGACAATAAGAAATATATTGGTGAAAAATATGATATGAATAAAGCTCATGAGATTTGTGAACGCTATAAAGAAGTATTGCCTAATGATGTTGAACCTTGCGATGTTTATGTTGCAATTAATGCTCAATATCATGATTATGCTAAATTATTTGAAGAATGGTTTGGTGGTAATATAGATAATAAAGTGTTTGAAAGTGCTATTACATTTTGGTTTAAAGATGTAGATTTTGATGGTGATAAAGTGTGGGAATATTTCCATATGAATAACTAATCATTATTGTGTAACTGTAAAAGGGAATTATCTTCGGATAGTTCCCTTTTTTATTTATCTAATTTTTAATATGGACAAATTTATTGATGTAATTGTAAGCGGTATTCTTAATAATTTTGACTTTGGATTTATGTTCATTGTTAATGTTCTAACCTATATTGTTATTAAAGTTATTGATTACTTTAATGGCAATAATAAAGTTCCTACTTGGCAAAAAAGATGTGTATTGGTTATAAGTATTGCTACTATGGCTGGTATTTATATTGCTGCTGGATATGATAATGCTATTATGCTTGTTAATAGTGCTGTTCTTGCTCCTGTGTTTTGGAGTTGGGTTGTTAGTCCTATTCTAAAGAAACTTGGAGTTGGCTATAAAGATATTGATAATACTATTGGTTAAGATTGTATAAGATTGATTAGCTAGGTTTGATTGACTGATTCAAGCCTGCTCCATCCTCTATGGGGAGTATAGCTTGCCGAATTTGGCTAGTTTTAAGCCTAGCTGATTAACTGTACATGATTGAATAAAAGTCTTGCTATGAGCCTAAAAAGTGGCTCTATGGACGTACATAAATATTTACAATATTAAAATTTAAAATAGTAAAGTTATGAGAGTTATTAAGACTAAACATTTTCCTTTTAATGGTTATAAAGCTATTAATCTTTTTGGTATTATATTTACTAAAGGTGAATTAAGTAATAAAGAACTTAATCATGAAGCTATTCATACAGAACAAATGAAAGAGATGTTATATATCTTTTTCTATATATGGTACGGTATTGAATATCTTATTATAAGACTATTTCATATTAAACAACATGATGCTTATAAAGATGTAAGTTTTGAAGAAGAAGCTCATATTAATGATGATAATCTTAATTATATTAGTGAACGTAAACATTATACTTGGACTAAATATCTAGGTATTAATAGTTCTAAAACTGCTTAATTAAAAAATGTTAATAATATAGTTAAACTACTTGTTATTAACAATATAATTTATATTTGTAACAAACTAAATTCTAAAGATATGGAAGATGATAAAAGAGTTAATTATAAGTTAGAAGCTATTAGTAAACTTATTAATAATCTTAAACTTAGTATTTCTGGTAATAAAGAACATGATGAACTTGGAGAAAATAATGTTATAGTTAATCTTGATGAGATTAGTCAAAAGATTACTGAATTACATGAAATGGTTAAAGCTGAATTTGATGAATTTGAAAATCAACATAAAAGTGAATCAGATGAAACTCAAACTCTTCTTAATAATCGTTTTGATAAAATTGATGCTAAATTAGATAGTATTAAAGCTGCTGTTGATAGTATGAAAACTACTATTGGTAATAAACTTGATACTGTTAATTCTACTATTAATAAAGCAAATACAGATATAGTTGCTGCGATTAATGCTATGAAAGCTAATAATGATACTAAAAACGATGCTATAATTACTGCTCTTCAAGGACTTGTAACTCAAGTTAATCGAAATACTAGTAATATTAATTCTCTTGATAGTCGAGTTGATGCTCTAGAACAAGTTTAACATGAATTTTAATTTAGTAGAAATGTATAATGGCTTGTTAAGATTCAACAAGCATATACTAAATGAACTTGCAGAAGGACTTAAACATCTGCCTAATTTAGATGGAGTATCTAAAGGAGATAGTTTAATTATTAATGAACAAGGTAATCCTGCTTGGGGTTCTACTGCATTTATTCCTACTTTTGAAAATGCTGCTTATGGTATTGAATGGACTAAAGATGACAATGATATAATCAGAATTGGTAATGCTAAATTTCATAGAGAACTTCCTATTCAAAATAGACTTAAAGGTTGTGTCTATAATGAAAAGAAAATCAGTTATTTCCTTAATCCTACGGGTTGGGCTAAACCTCTTGAAAATGGTCTTATTCCTCCTCTTGATGGAAGTGATGGCGATGTTGGGGTAAGAGTTCCAGAGTTTTATATGTGCGTTAAAGATACTGGTACTAAATATCAACTTTGGATAAGTGATTTTAATATTGATGGAACATTTACTAGAGTTCATCCTTTTATTATAAGTCATACTAAAACTATGACTAGAACTAGAGAAGATGGTAAAGAAGAAGTATTTAGTGCTTGTATTAAACCTGATGATACTAGATATTTAGGAGGAAGTAAAAATCCTTCTATTGTTGCTACTAAATTGCAAGGTAGACCTAGAACTGGTATTACTTATGATAAAGCCAATGAATTTTGTACTAATCGTGGAGATTGGATTACAATGATTGATTATCTTGAATATTGTGCTTTACAAGCTCTTTGTTATATTGAGTATGCTAATTTTGATAATCAAGCTACTTTGAATGTTAATTTAACTAGTGATGGATTTAAACAAGGTGGTCTTGGTGCTGGTGTTACAAATTTAGATTGGGATAGATGGACAGCCTTTAATGGCAATAATCCTATTGTACAAACTTATTGGACTGCTGAACATAATATTGGTAATGGTAGTACTAATGGTGACCATTATGAACTAGGAAATTATAATGTAGATGGAAGTAATTTAAATACTTATCCTGCTGTTTATCGTGGTATTCTAAATTTCTTTGGTGATATATGGACGTTTATTAGAGATGTAGCTATTATAAATCGTAATGTAAATTATAATAGTGTTTATCTTCTTAAAAAAAGTGTTAATCATTCTGATATTACAATAGATAATATTCAAGATAAATGTTATTTTATAGGTGACCAAGCTAATACTAATAATTTTATTACTGAATTTGATTTTAGATTTGGTCCTTATTTTGTTCCTAATAAAGTTGGAACTAATAAAAAAGCTGACTATAATTGGAAAAGAGGTAATGATGGACAAGATACAGATAAAGCTGTTCGTGTGCTTCTGCTTGGCGGTGGCGGCGCTGATACCGGTTCTAGGTCTGGCTCCGGTTGCCTTGGTTCTGCTTGGGTTCGGTCGGATTCTTCTGCTAATGTCGGCTTCTTTACCACAGTTAAACTTGATTAAATAAGTCCACGTGGAACTGTTGTTAGGAGTAGTTGGTTAATTAATTTGTTTTCTGTTTTTGCATTTCTCGATACTACTCCTACAACAGTTTATTATAATATTAAATATAATAAACTTAAAACATAATATATTATGACTAAAGATAAACTTAAAGATGATATTATTAGAACTATATGCTGTTTAAATAGTGATATATCTAATAAAGATAGAGAACTTCTAATTAAATTGTTTAATTCTATTATAGATTATACTAATAATACTGAACTTAAACAAGAACTTGCTCAACTTCAACAAAAATATAATGAATTAGTTACAAATATTAATGAAGTAGAAAAATTAGCTAATGATGTAAGAAATAAACATAATTCTTTATATAGTGATGTTAATGATACTCTTAAACCTAAAATAAATAGTATTAATGATAGAGTAACTGCATTAGAAAATTCAAGTCAATCTTAATATGGCTAGTCTTAATCAATTAGTTAGTGAATTTGCTCATGCTGTTGGCAATTCTAATAGTATTCCTCTTAGACGTAATCTTCGATATGCTATTCTTCATGGTCGTAATGAACTAATTCGTAAAAGTTATGAAAATCATAAATATGTTGATAAAAGTTTGCAACAACGTATTCGTGTTTCTATTGTTAATGTTCCTGATGGTGATTTATATAATAGTCAAACTCTTGGGCTTCCTGCAATTAAACGTACTAAACAAGAAGTTCCAAAGCCAGTTAGACTTATTAATAACTTACCTTTCCAATCAATTAGAACTACCGGACATACTGGGATAGAAATACCATTTGCAAAAGAAGCTAGTGCTAAGTTTTATCATTATCTTGCAGGTATGTGTAATCTTCCTGTTTATGATTATATTAATGGTTATATTTATTTCTTTAGTAATAATAAAGATTGGTTTCAAAATATAGGTTCTATTATTATTGAATCTCCATTTGAAATTCCTTATCTTGTTCCTACCGAAACTGTTGAAAAAGCTAAAGATGTAAATTATGACCCTATTGATGATGAAGCTAAATACGATGATGATGAATTTCTTATTCCTGAAGATATGATTGGAGCTCTTAAAGAGATTGTATTTAAACGTAATCTTATTGAAGTTCCTCGTCAAACAAATGAAACTCCTATTGATAATCTTGTAACTAGATAAATTATGATTAAAGATATAGATATTAGTCATTACTATAAAAAGTTTATTGAAACTTCTAATGACGATATGGCAAAATATAACAAAGAACTTGAAGTTATAAATAAGATGAAAGCTGATTGTCGTGCTTATATTAAAAGTAAAAATCAAGTTATTAAAGATGATTTAAAAATAAATCTTAATGAATATGGGTTTCAATTTCTTAATGATAATGTTGAATTAATTAATAAGTTAGAACAATTAATTAATAATCAACTTAGTTATACAGTTGGAGAAAGACGTATTGTTCTTCTCCAACTTTTGCGTTATTGTAATTTAGCTAAAAAAGCAAATGATTATATTGTTGCTCTTAAACTCGCTACAAGACGTTCTGAATTAAGTCTTTCTGATTATAAAAAGTACATTCATAGGTATTATAGTTATGGTGTTCATAAATGTGTTCTTGAAGGCTATGCTTATCATTTTAAATATGAGATTGGTGATTTAGTTATTAATTTCTGGAGATATAGAGATAAACCTAGAGATACTTATGTTGATTGGAACGCTACTAGATTTAAAAAACAAGAAATTATTGATGCTGGTCTTAAACCTTATGATAAAGAAGAAGCTGAAATATATAAAATTCGTGGACTTAAGTATGATGGTATTCCTTATGTAGTTTATAAAACTAATAAAGAGTTTTATGAAATACAACTTATTAATAATGGAACTCATAGTTATAGTGCTATTAAATTTAAGTATGCTAATTATATTAATAGAGAACTTAGAGGTAAAGATGCTAAACAACTTAATTCTGAATGTAAAACTGTTGATGATATTTTTAATCTTAAACTAGGATTAAGAAGTAAACTTCTTGTTTATCTTGAACGAGAACCTAATGCTCCATTTAAATACATTAGAAATGTTAATCAACAAAAGTATGAACGTGGAGCACATAATAATGGTAATAAAACTAGATATAAAAACTAATATTATGGCAAATAATAAAACGATTACGATAGAACATATAATTGGTAAACTTGATAATGATTTCAATCCTGATGGAAGTGATTGGATTCCTAGAGTTCCTGCTTGGTGTGTTGATGCTATGAATGAACTTAAAGTTCTTCGTAAAGTTGATAAGAAAATGAAACTAACCGTCATTAATAAGATAGCTAAAAGTAAATGTTGTCTTATTGATGACGGTCTTAAAGTATATGATAGTAATGGTTGTGAAGTACCTAGAGCTGATACTAGTAAATATAGATGTGGTGATACTGAATCTGCTCCATCCTCTACGGGGGGTCAAGCGGAGGACGAAAGTCCGGAGCGTGCTACTAATAAAGACTATCTTGGTATGCCTTATGATTGTTGTCCTAATGGTTCTAGAACTAGAGAAGTTATTGATACTGGTAAAGTAGGATGTAATCCTGTTGTTTATACAGTTCATAATAATACTGAATGTCCAAGATGTCAGCATGAAGTTCATTCTCATTGTCAGACCCCCCGTGGAGGATATGATAAGTCAAATCATAATTATATTCTTATTGGAGGTAATACTATTGAACTTAATTTTAATGATACTTGTATAACAGTTGTTTATAAAGATGTTGAAACTCAATATAGTGATAATTATCATTGTGAGATTCCTGTTATACCTGCTAATGGTAAATTAATTCAAGGTCTTACTTATTATTGTATGGCTCGTATGCTTATGAGAGGATATAAACATCCTGTGTTTAATCTTTCTGCTAGTCAATATGGAACTAATCCTTTCTATCTATGGGAAAGTATGAAGAAAGATATTAAGACTAGTATTCTATTAGATGAACAAAGTGATGATGATAGTGGTTGGAATGAGTTCTTTTATAACTTTACTTTTCCTAAATAATTATGAATATACAAAAGAAACTTAATCTTAATAAACATCCCGGTGATTGTGTGCCTTATTCATTAGTTGCTGCTAAGAATGTTAAAGTAAGTAATGATGATAGGATGATTGTTAATGAAGAAGGACTTGAAGATTGTAAAGTAATTGCTAACGCTATTCATGAAGATAGTATTAATAATTTTAAAATAGTTGGTGTTATTCCAACTAGTACTGAACTTATTTTATTTATTGTTAATATTGATTCTAATGAATCTTATATTTATAGATATAATGAACAAGCTGATAATTGTTATAGAGTAAATAGTAATTGGAAGTATAATGGTGGAAAGATTAAAGGAACATATACTTATAATGTTAAAAATCATCTTATAATAGCTATTGCTGAAAGTGATGCTTCTATTGATGTTCCTCTTAAAACTATTAATATTGATTTAGATTCTGACCGTCCTGATTCTGAAATGTCTGTTATTCCACAAATAACTTTACCTACTATTAGTGGTTTAAATTATGTTAGTGGTGGAGCTTATAAAGGATTTTATTTTATATTTATTAGATATAAGATAGATAAAACTAATTATACTAAATGGTATAGTATTGGATTTCCTATTTTTAATGATATTATAATTCCACAAGTTATTAATAAAGTTTGTTTTAGAAAAACTAATGTTTATGAACCGAAAGATGAACCAAATGGTTATTGTTATGGTAATACTGATTCATTTAGTGATTCTAAAGATATATGTAATCAAACTTTTGAAATAAATATTAGTGGAGGTCGTTCTGGTCTTTATCAACTTGGTTTTATTGTATGTAAAAAAGATAGTATTCAAGCATTTAGAACAGATGATTTAAATAATAATATTTTTAAATTTAGTAGAGATGTTCTTGTTGAATATAATGTTGCTGATTTAACTACTGACTATTATAATTATTATAATGTTGGTAATATTATTAATTATAAGAATAGAATATATATTGCTAATTATAATGAAAAAACTGATAACGATGACAGAACTTTAAGTAATGATAAAACATTAGAAGAGGGTGTTAAAGATATTACTATTAAACTTCGTAATAAAGCTGTTAATGCTTATTATAATGATTATACCACTGTTAATGCAGTTAGTGAAAAAGGCCCATATTTTAAAATGGCTAGCCTTCAAATTACTGGTACTGCTGATTGGCAAATTAAAGATATTAATAAAGTATTCAATAATAATCAATATCCTTTTCGTACTTTTAGAACTTTATTTAATGATACAGTTATACAAGGTATTGCAGCACATGAATATTTAAAGATTAATTATAATGCTAAAATAAAAGTTGGTAGTAGAGGTAGTCATAATCTTAAAGAATATCTTGCTTGTCATTGTTTTATTATTCCTACAAGTTATAAATATGAAAATAATCAATCTGTTTATACTTTACCTAGTACAGTTAAAATAGCTTGTTATGTTTATAATGGAACTGGATTTACAGAAGATGCTGTATTTACTAGTGGACAAGTATTATTTGGAGATACTATATTTGATATTGATAATTGTAAAATGAGAATTACTCATTCTATTATTGAACCTAGTTATGATTTTAATGAACGTAAAAAGAATGATACTCTTATTCCGGGAGAAGTATATAACTTTTTTATTCATTTTGTTGATAAATATGGTGATGCTAGTAGAGGTTATAAACTATCTAATAAAGATAAATATATAAATAATGTTGTTAATGATGGTTCTCATTGTACTATAATTACTTTTAATTGGAATAATCAAGGTAATGGTAATATTCCATATTGGGCAGTTATTAGTGGAGATATTCCAATATCTACTATTAGTTCTAATGTTAAAAGATATATTGCTAATCATAAAATTGTAGTTTATACTGCTGAACCAATAAATAATCCTACTACTAATATATTACTTAATAGCTCTGGTGAACTTGAAGCTACTAATAAAGATGAACTATATACTCTTATATCTAATTACTTTATTGATTATCAAGATAAAGATAAATATAATGATTTATATGTTTATCAAGTTATAAATAGTGGTAGTTATACTCCTTGTAGTAATCAAGTAATAGGTGCTATTGGTGTTGATAATGAAGCTAAATTTGGTTATTACGAAAATATTAATGGTGATGAACTATTTAGAATACCTGATTTAATATTTGATGCTGAAGCTATTGGTGGTGAACATACTAGAGGTTTTATATATAATATGAATAATACTTTTAATAAGTTTTATATTCGTGCTAATATTGATACTACTTTATGGAATCAAATTAAAGAATTAGGTTATGTTGGATGGTTTATTAGTTATGAAAAAGTTGAACCTATTACTAGATATACTGGATTACTAACTAGAAAAGATTATTGTAATATAGCTAGTAATGTTACTTGGCAAGATGGTAGTTGGGGTACAAAACCCGGTTTTGTAGCGAATAATTTTACTAGTGATAAATGTTATCTATATAGTGGTCGATTTGATATTGATGATAGTATTAAATATGATTTTAATATTATTCGTATTGATGGTAAATGTAAATTTGAACCTTATAAAGAGAAACATGATGTAGTTGATATGGTAGTTAATACTACCTATCCTTATAGTTATAATATGCCAGTTATAGGTGTAATTAGTAGAAATGAATATAAACCTATTAATAATTATAAATTAGTAGTTGCTGATAGTGTTACTGATAGTAGAGCTGGAAAAGGAACTGCTCTTGAAATGGATGATTATAAGGAATTACTACTTGACGCTGAAACTATGTTTCTTGCAACAGTTCTTAATTGTACTAGAAATATTTATACTAGTAAAGAAAAAGAACTTATCAGACTTAATGATGTTTGTTATAATGGTGGAACTTATTCTATCGAACATGGATATAATGGTAGAATGACTTATGATGGTGTTCTTATTTATAATGATAATGGAGTTATAATGAACGAAGGCAATTATAAATTATATACTCCTACTAATAATCAATATTATTATAGTGGTGATGAACCATGTTGGTTTGATATCCCATTCAATGTTTATATTCAGTTTCCTTTATATAGTGATAAATTCTTTGAAAGTAAACGTTTTAATAATGAACCTAGTAAGATAGCTTTTAGTATTAAAGAAGAAACTGATAAAAAAAGTGTTGCTTTTGGTACATTTGTAGAACCTAAGAATAGTGTTGATTTATTTAAAGACCCTATTGGAAATGTTGACCAATATGTTCCTAAACTATTAACTCAATATCGTAATGATATTATTAATATTACTCGTTTTGATAAAACTATAAGACGCAGTAATGTTATTCAAGATGAAAGTGAAGTTAATGCTTGGCGAATATTTCCTATTGAAGGTTATAAAAATATTACTGAAAATAAAGGAAGTATAACTAATTTAGTTGGAATTGGATATTATCTTTTAGTTCATACTCAACATAGTATGTTTATGTTTGATATAAGTGCTGCACTTAAAACTAGAGATGAAAATGTTCAATTATATCAACCTGATGCTTTTGAAGTTGATTATAAAGAAGTCTTTACTAGTGATAAAGGTTATGGTGGACTGCAAGATGATTTAGCATATATAGTCGGAGAATTTGGTTATATTTTTTATAACGATGATTTTCATAAACTTTATCAATTTGATGATGGTCAACTTAAAATAATGGATGAAGATATTAAATTATGGTTAGATAAATATCATCCTAATAAAGTTAGATTTGCTCATGATAAATTTAATAATCGTATTCTAATTAAATTTGATTATACTTATGATAATATTAATCCTAATACTAAAGAATCTATTATAGAATCACATAATGAAGTTATTAGTTTTAATTATAAAGTAGGTAGTTTTATTAGTTTACATGATTATTATTTTAATAATGCTTGGTCTACTAAAACTAAATGTTACTTTCAAACTGAACATAACAATGATAGACTTAACTGCCCTCTTCATGTATTTACTCATGAATATAATTATGGTAGATTTAATACTCACATGGGTGATGATAGTAGAAGTCTATATCTAGTATCTAAACAAGAAGTTGGTGATGAGCCTATAATAGTTCATAATAGTTATATTGATATTATAGTTAATGAATCTTATGAACTTATTAAATTTCTTGAATTTATTAAATATAAAGTACGTAAGATATATATTCCTATTTATAGTGATAATATTAATAATCCTGTTGATTTAAGAGAACATCCTTATGCTGGAGATATACTTCGTATATTTAATGAAGATAATGATACTGATGATATAGATATTAATATTGATAAACTTAATGAATTTAATAAGTATAAAAAACCTTGGTATGAACTTACTCAATATAACTTTAATTATTTCCGTAATGCAATTAAAGAACATCCTAATACAGTAAGTGATAAACTTCGTAGAGTATATGGTAATTATTTTGTAGTTCGTTTCATATTTAATAATTCAGATAATAAGCGCATTGAATTTGAAAGTCTTGAATGTGCTCAAACTCAATTTAGAAAATTATGATACAGTATAGAGATAGACAAAGACAAAAAGCTTTTATTGGTGCTATTATTGGTGCGGCT
>ENA-OXET01000043-OXET01000043.1-human-gut-metagenome-genome-assembly--contig:-NODE-43-length-101855-cov-23.060039_pt1 | contig 101855 bp, 70 predicted proteins | sample MGYA00249831_ERZ652256 | MGnify/ENA primary metagenome ERZ652256 (study PRJEB26925, sample SAMN05826983) | human gut metagenome | biome: ENVO:2100002; feature: ENVO:00000062; material: ENVO:00002003... | reverse complement strand
CACGTGATTTGTAATCTCGGGGTCGTTGGTTCGAATCCGACAAGAGGCTCAGAAAAGCGAGAAGGACGAAGAAATCTTCATTCTTCTCGCTTTTTTATTATATTTGCGCTGATATTAGTTTTAAGGTTGGTACAACCGTTATTTAAGAGTTCTTTTGTATGATAGAGTCACAGATTGCGGCAAGAGTATTGCCGTCTAAATGCCGTGAAGCGGTAAAGGTTCTTTTGCAGGAAGTGTACGGATATGAAGATTTCCGTAATTTAGAAGTTTATGATGACTTGTTCAAAGGTAAGGAAAAATTGCAATTGTCTCAAGGGCAATTAATTGAGGAAGTCATCATGGAAGCTGAAAAAGGGATCAAGGGTGATTCGTCTGTTCATAATTTGCTCCTGACTGCTCCGACCGGAGCTGGAAAATCATTGTTGTTTCAGCTCCCTGCCATTTATCTGGGTAATGAATATAAGCTTCTTACTCTTGTGGTTTCTCCGCTGAAAGCATTGATAGTGGACCAGGTTGAGGCGTTGCAGGAGTTAGGATATGAACGTGTGGCGTATGCTTCGTCCGATCTTTCACCTGAACAAAAGAACGAAGTATATCGTCGTGTCCGTGACGGGGAGGTTGATCTTTTTTATCTTTCCCCTGAATTATTGTTGGCGTATGATATTAGTTATTTCGTAGGTGAACGCCGCATTGGATTGGTAGTAGTTGACGAGGCTCATACCGTGACTACTTGGGGTAAAGAGTTCCGGGTGGATTATTGGTTTCTAGGGCGTCATCTGGAAGCTTTAAAGAATGCGTTGGGATATGTATTCCCTGTTTTTGCATTGACAGCCACTGCTGTGTGGAATCCCAAAGGTGGGAACGATATGATTTTTGATACCATCCGGTCGTTGCATCTTGCTCCGTGTGCCTTGTACGTGGGCACGGTGAAGCGTGAAAATATTGGCTTTGACATTACCGCCATGACCATAGAGGAGGGAGAGACCTACGATAAGGCCAAGCAACGTACTGTTGCCGCCCGGGTGGAGGATTTTCTGGACGGGCATAAGACTATTATTTATTATCCTTTTGCCGGAGGTATAGATATGAAACTGAAGACTTGGGTGTATCCGGCTAACTGGCATTGGGTGGCATCTTATTATGGTAAAAAGGATAAAGAGCAAAAAGCCGAAATTATACAAGCTTTTAAGGAGGGTGAGAAAAAAATAATCGTTGCTACGAAAGCTTTTGGCATGGGGGTGGATATCAGCGATATTGACCGTGTGTATCATGTGGCTCCATCCGGTACCTTTGTCGATTATATTCAGGAGATTGGCCGTGCAGCCCGTGATAAGAACATTTCTGGTGTGGCAGCGACGGACTTTAATGAACGCGACTTTTATTATATGAAACGCCTGCATTCTGCAGGTGCCATCTCCCAGGAACAGTTGGGGATGATTCTGAAGAAAGTATGGGAAATATATCTGATGAAAGGCTGTAGTGATGAAATGCAGATCTCTTTATCCGATTTTGAATTTGCAGTGAGGCTGCCTCGTAAAAAGAACAAGCTGGAATATGAATCGGATTTGGAGCAAGTCATCAAGACGGCTTTGTTATGGATAGAAGAGGATCTGAGTTTCCGGCATGGCGGTTCTCCTGTTGAAATCAATTCACAGACTCTGTTTGCCGATGGCTATGTACAGGAAAAGACGGGTGATGCCGCTTTCCGTAAAAAATACAAGCAGTATATGGTTCCCGTGGAAGGGGTTGAAGGGGTCTATAAGGTGGCTTTTGAATCTTTGTGGGAAAATTGTTTCTCGGAGATGGGGTATCGTGAGTTTAAGCGCGATTTATACAATGGAAATCTCTTTGAGGGAGTTCGTGCGGCTGCTGTGGGGAAGCATGATGTCTTGTTAAAAGAGAGTGCAGCGGATATCTGCTCCAAGCTGGCAAGTCTCTTGAAGAGTTTGAAAGATTTGTTGACGGTGAGTCTGTATGGTAATAAAGGAAAGTTCGAGGAGGACGATTTGCGTAGTATTTTTGCGGCGTATGATATGGATGTTCCTTCTGCCAAGCGTTTTATCACTTCGTTACTGGAGTCCAGGGTAGAGGAGGGCAGAAGTGTGAGTTACATCACCAGTGCCAAGAAGAAAGATGAAGACAAACTGATGTTTACCGTTACCCGTGGTTTTGATTTGTTATTGTCCCGTTACCAGAAGTTGTGTGCCCAGCGTATTACAGGAAAGAAAGGAGACCGGCTGTTGTTCTATGTCACTCCGTTCTCCGATCTCAATATGTTGCTCAACTTGCTGTCTATGCTCAATGTGGTGGACTTTACCGTAGAGGGGGGTGTTCCTTCTGTTGGAGTGCGTGTTCGTGATGCGGAGATATTGAAAAAGGAAGCTGCCTCGGAGGGCTATCAGAACCGTGTGCTGGAGAATAATGAGAAAATATTCCAGGAACAGATAGAGTTGTTCCGGCTGTTCTTTGGCAATACGAAGTTAAGTGACGAGCAGCGATGGGAGTTTATAGAGGATTATTTTACGGGGATGAATTTGGAGGGATTGAAAGAAAAATATTCTTGTGTTGTGGAATGCCGGCTGTGTAAGGTCTGAAATACCGTATGATTTTCACGGCTCGATAAAGACAGCTGAGGCGGCAGAAAGCTATATTGTCAATTGCATGTGGAAAAAACTCGGGCAAGAGGAAGAGTGGACTGTATATTGGAAACAAAGGATTATGTATATATATTTGAGCTTAAACTGGATAGTACGGCTGCTGAAGCTTTACAGCAGATAGAGGACAAAGGATATGCTAAGCCTTATCTGACAGATACGTGCAAAGTTACGGGAATTGGTATCAGTTTTTCATCGGAAACCATGACGGTGGAGGAATGGGAGGAAAAACATTGTAACCCTGTTGTGATTAAATAATAGTGCAAAAATATGCCTCAAGCCGGAATCATCACGATCCGTCTTGAGGCATTCTTCGTTTATGGAATTGGGGATACAAACCGCTTACGCTTTAAAATTGCGTGCTATTTTTTTATATCCATATACGGCACGGTTGCCCAATTCTTCTTCAATGCGGAGCAACTGGTTGTATTTCGCCATACGGTCGCTACGGCTCAGTGAACCGGTTTTAATCTGTCCGCTATTGGTAGCTACGGCGATGTCCGCAATGGTAGCATCTTCCGTTTCACCGGAACGGTGGCTGGTCACAGTGGTATAGCCGTTACGTTGAGCCATCTCAATAGCATCCAGAGTTTCGGTCAGCGAACCGATCTGATTTACTTTTACTAGGATAGAGTTTGCACAACCTTCACTGATTCCTTTTTCCAGGAACTTCACATTGGTAACGAACAGGTCATCACCTACCAGCTGGCAGCGATTGCCCAGACGCTCGGTCAGCATGCGCCATCCTTCCCAGTCGTTTTCTGCCATACCATCCTCTATCGAATCAATGGGGTAGTCCCAACTCAATTTTTCCAGATAAGCAACCTGTTCGGCGGCACTGCGCTTTTCCCCTTTTGGGCCTTCAAACTTGGTATAGTCATAGATGCCGTCATGATAAAATTCGGAAGAAGCACAATCCAAGCCGATGGTGATATGTTTAAACGGTTCATATCCGGCAGCTTCGATAGCGGCAAGGATACAATTCAAAGCATCTTCGGTGCCATCCAATGCAGGGGCAAAACCACCTTCGTCTCCTACGGCTGTACTTAGTCCGCGTTTTTTCAATACCTCTTTTAAAGCATGGAATACTTCTGCGCCCATCCGCAAGGCCTCACGGAATGTTTTAGCACCGACAGGACGAATCATAAATTCTTGAAAAGCGATAGGGGCATCGCTGTGTGAGCCTCCATTAATGATATTCATCATTGGAACAGGCATGATATAGGTGTTTGTTCCGCCAATATATCTGTAAAGAGGAATATCCAAATAATTGGCTGCAGCTTTTGCCACGGCTAGGGATACGCCCAAAATAGCATTTGCGCCCAGTTTTGATTTAGTTGGAGTTCCATCCAGATCAAGCATGGCTTTGTCAATACCACGTTGGTCCATAGAGTCCATTCCTTTCAATGCCGGAGCGATAAGAGTATTTATATTTTCTACAGCTTTTAATACGCCTTTGCCTCCGTAACGGGTCTTGTCGCCATCACGTAATTCCAAAGCCTCATGTTCACCGGTTGACGCACCCGATGGGACAGAGGCACGGCCCATAATCCCTGATTCCAATATAACATCCACTTCCACAGTGGGATTACCACGTGAGTCCAAAATCTCTCTTCCTTTAATCTCTGCTATTTTCATATAGTTCTAATTTTATAAGATGGTTTTATTTTAATAACAATAGAGAAGCCGGATTTGTTGAGGTACTAGGGAAAGTTTTTTCATGATATTTACTTTTTTATTTCTTTCCACAGAGTACATCCGTCTTTATTTTTCGTCTCCCTTTAATAAAAGCTAGAGATCAATATGAAAATAAAATGGATAGTGGGGGGGCTGTTATGGGCAAGTTCTTACTTGCAGGCTGCCGCACAAGAATATAAACTGTGGTATGATGAACCCGCTCAAGTTTGGACTGAAGCACTTCCGCTGGGTAACGGGCGGTTGGGAGCGATGGTATTCGGCAATCCCGGTGTGGAGCATATCCAGTTGAATGAAGAAACTATTTGGGCAGGACGTCCCAATAATAATGCTAATCCCAATGCGTTGGAATATATTCCCAAAGTGCGCCAGTTGGTGTTCGAAGGAAAATATCTTGAAGCACAAACATTGGCTACTGAGAAAATAATGGCGAAAACCAATAGTGGTATGCCCTATCAATCGTTTGGCGATCTGCATATTTCTTTTCCGGGGCATACACGTTATTCCGATTACTATAGGGAACTGAGCCTGGACTCAGCTCGTACCATTGTACGTTATAAGGTGGACGGGGTGACTTATCAGCGTGAAACATTGACTTCGTTTGCTGATCAGGTAGTTATGGTGCGTCTTACTGCCAGCCAACCCGGAAAGATTACTTGTAATGCCAATCTTACTACTCCGCATCAGGATGTGATGGTCTCGACGGAAGGGGAGGAGGTTACCCTTTCGGGCGTATCTTCTTGGCATGAGGGGCTAAAAGGGAAAGTCGAATTTCAGGGACGTATGACTGCACGTAGTCAAGGAGGGACCCAGGCTTGTCGTGACGGAGTCTTGAGTATAGAAGGGGCGGATGAGGCTGTGATTTATATTTCCATTGCTACCAACTTTACTAATTATAAGGATATAACAGGTAACCAAGTGGAGCGTGCGAAGAACTATCTGCGCCGGGCTGTAAGTAAGGATTATGTGACATCACGTAAGGCACATGTTGATTTTTTCAAGCAATATATGGACCGTGTCTCTTTGGATTTAGGTATAGACAAATATGCAGGGGTAACCACTGATATGCGTGTGCAGAATTTCAAGGAAACGAAGGATGATTTTCTGGTAGCTACTTATTTCCGTTTCGGCCGCTATCTGTTGATTTGTTCTTCACAGCCGGGTGGGCAGCCTGCTAATTTGCAAGGCATTTGGAATGATAAATTATTTCCTTCCTGGGATAGTAAATATACTTGTAATATCAATGTTGAAATGAACTATTGGCCGGCCGAAGTGACGAATCTTAGCGAATTGCACGAGCCTTTGATACAGCTGATTCGTGAAGTGAGTGAAACAGGGCGTGAGTCAGCAAAGATTATGTATGGGGCGGATGGTTGGGTATTGCATCACAATACGGATATATGGCGTGTTACCGGAGCTATAGACAAGGCTCCGTCGGGATTATGGCCTACGGGTGGAGCTTGGCTGTGCCGTCATTTGTGGGAACGTTATCTTTATACAGGCGATATGGAGTTTCTCCGTTCGGCTTACCCTATCATGAAAGAAGCCGGTAAGTTTTTTGATGAAATAATGGTGAAGGAACCGTTACATAATTGGTTGGTGGTATGCCCGAGCAATTCTCCGGAGAATACTCATGCGGGCAGTAATGGAAAAGCGACTACGGCTGCCGGGTGTACTTTGGATAACCAACTGATATTCGATTTATGGAATCAGATAATCACTACCGCCCGATTATTGGGTACGGATGCTGAATTTGCCACCCATTTGGAACAGCGTTTAAAGGAAATGGCACCCATGCAGATAGGACGTTGGGGGCAATTGCAGGAATGGATGACAGATTGGGACAATCCGCAGGATGTACACCGTCATGTGTCACACCTTTATGGTTTGTTCCCCAGTAATCAGATTTCTCCTTACCGTACTCCCGAATTGTTTGATGCGGCACGTACTTCGCTGATCCATCGTGGCGATCCGTCTACCGGATGGAGTATGGGATGGAAGGTATGTTTGTGGGCTCGTCTGTTGGATGGTGATCATGCTTATAAACTGATAACCGATCAGTTGACTCTCGTACGTAACGAGAAGAAAAAAGGAGGAACTTATCCTAATTTGTTTGACGCCCATCCACCTTTTCAGATTGACGGTAATTTTGGTTGTACAGCGGGTATCGTAGAAATGCTGATGCAGAGCCACGATGGTTTTATTTATTTACTTCCCGCATTGCCGGCGCAATGGAAAGAAGGAAGCGTGAACGGGATTATAGCTCGTGGAGGTTTTGAATTGGATTTGAGTTGGAAGAATGGTAAAGTGAGCCGGTTGGTGGTGAAATCCCGTAATGGGGGGAACTGTCGTTTGCGTTCTTTAAATCCGCTGGCAGGCAAAGGGCTGAGAACGGCAAAAGGGGAGAATCCGAATAAATTGTATGCCATACCCGAAATCTTGCAACCGATTATAAATAAAGAAGCGAAATTGAATAAAGTTGAGTTGAAAAAAACTTATCTTTATGATCTGGAAACCAAAGCAGGTGAAGAATATATATTCTTAGGTAAGTGATGATTCTTGCACTGATTGTAAGGATGAAAAATAGTAAAAAGAAGAAATATGAAAAGAACAGGATTAAACATTATTTGCTCATTGTTGCTGGTAGGTGGAATGTGTGCATGTACTGCCACTCCTAAACAGACCGAAGAAATCAAATGGAGCGAACGTATGGCTCAGTCGGAAATGCAACGTTTCCCTGAGCCTTGGATGATAGAAAAAGCGAAAAAGCCTCGTTGGGGCTATACGCACGGACTGGTGGTGAAATCCATGTTGGAGGAATGGAAACACACCGGTGACACAGCCTATTATAATTATGCAAAAATATATGCAGACAGTCTGATAGACACTGACGGTAAGATAAAGACCATGAAATATCTTTCTTTTAATATTGATAATATCAATGCCGGAAAGATTTTATTCGATTTTTATGAAAAGACGGGAGACGGGCGTTATAAGGTGGCGATGGATACTCTTCGTAAACAACTGACCGAACAGCCCCGTACCAGTGAAGGTGGCTTCTGGCACAAACTGATATATCCGCATCAAATGTGGCTGGATGGTATATTCATGGCTTCTCCTTATTTGGCTCAATATGGTAACGTATTCAAGGATACTACGGTCAATGCCGATATTGTGAATCAAATAAAGCTGATTGCCCGTAAAACGTATGATCCTAAAACCGGTTTGTTTTATCATGGTTGGGATGAGAGCAAGACACAAAATTGGGCAAATAAGGAAACCGGATGCTCACCCAATTTCTGGAGCCGCAGTATAGGCTGGTATGCCGCTGCCGTGGTGGATGTATTGGATTATATGCCGGCGCAGTTCGAAGGACGTGACAGTATAATGACGATCATAAATATGTTGGCCGAAGGTATTGTAAAATATCAAGATCCTGAAACAGGGGTATGGTGGCAGGTGACTGACCAAAATAACCGTAAAGGAAACTATTTGGAATCTTCTGCTTCATCGCTTTTTGTGTATTTCTTGTGTAAAGCAGTGAATAAAGGATATATTTCTTCGGAATATAAGATGGCTGCAGAACGTGGTTTTAATGGCCTGATCAAACAATTCATTAAAGAAGAACCTGATGGTTCGTACACTATTACCAACTGTTGTGCTGTTGCCGGATTAGGCGGTAAAGGAAACCGGGATGGAAGTTTTGCTTATTATATAGGTGAGCCGGTAATAGAGAATGATCCGAAGTCAGTAGGTTCCTTTATTTTGGCGGCTATTGAATATGAGAAAATGAAGTAGTAGGAATAATCTGAGAAAGATGAGGACATTTGTCAAAAAAGTCTTCATCTTTTCTCATAAGATCAAGAGCTTTTTAAAAAAGATAACCGCCTTTTTTAAAAAACATAAGGACCTTTTTTTAACACCTTGTTGTTTTGATAAAAGCTCTTGTTTAGAGATTGTTAATTAATTAATAAACGAATTTGAAAATACAATGATGAACAGACACGCATTACTTTCCTTATTGGCTTTATTGCTATGTTACTCTACTTCCTTGCCGGCGCAGAAAGCGAAAACGTATATTCCCTGGAAGAATGGCAAACTGGTGGTGTCCGAGGAGGGACGCTACCTGAAGCATGAAAATGGAGTACCTTTCTTCTGGTTGGGTGAAACTGGATGGCTGATGCCGCAACGCTTGAATCGTGACGAGGTTTCTTACTATCTGAATAAGTGCAAGGATGCCGGATATAACATGGTGCAGGTGCAGGTATTGAACGGTGTGCCTTCCATGAATATTTACGGTCAGTATTCCATGATAGACGGTTTTAATTTCAAGGATATCAACCGCAAAGGGATTTATGGATATTGGGACCACATGGACTATATTATTAAAAGTGCTGCTTCACGGGGCATCTATATAGGGATGGTATGTATTTGGGGAACTCCCGTGGAACAAGGGTTGATGAATGAAAAAGAAGCCGTGGCATACGGTAAATTTCTTGCGGAACGTTACAAGGATGAGCCGAATATTATTTGGATGATAGGAGGGGATATCCGTGGTGATAATAAGACGGAGGTATGGGATGCGTTGGCAAACAGTATCCGTAGCATAGACAAAGGTCATCTGATGACTTTCCATCCGCGTGGACGTACCACGTCGGCTACTTGGTTTAATGACCGCGAATGGCTGGATTTCAATATGTTCCAAAGCGGACACCGTCGTTACGGGCAGCGTAATGGTGATGGTGACTATCCTATCGAAGAGAATACGGAAGAAGATAACTGGCGTTTTGTGGAAGCCAGTCAGGCAAAGACTCCGTTGAAACCGGTAATTGATGATGAACCTATTTATGAAGACATTCCACAGGGACTGCATGATCCCAATGAAACCCGTTGGAATCAGCACGATGTGCGTCGTTATGCCTATTGGTCGGTATTCGCCGGATCATTCGGGCACTCATACGGTCATAATGATATCATGCAATTTATCCGTCCGGGATATGGAGCCTCTTTTGGTGCCGACGGACGCAAGAAAGCATGGTGGGATGCTTTGGAAGATCCCGGCTTCAATCAGATGAAATATCTGAAGAACTTGATGTTGACTTTTCCTTTCTTTGAACGTGTGCCCGATCAGAGTGTTATTGCGGGAACTAACGGCGAACGCTATGACCGTGCCATCGCTACCCGTGGAAATGACTATTTGTTGGTTTACAATTACTCAGGACGTCCTATGCAGATCGATTTGAGCAAAATCAGCGGTGCGAAAAAGAATGCATGGTGGTATAGCGCAAAGGACGGTAAGTTGGAATATATCGGTGAGTTTGACAGTAAAGTCACTTCTTTCCAGCATGATAGCGGTTATCTGAGCGGTAATGATCAGGTTCTGATTGTTGTGGATTCTGCAAAGGATTATGTGCAGAAAGCTTGGACAGCCTTGCCGGATGCCATACAGAAATGGAATAAGTAAGAAATATGCATATCATGAAAAAACAAGTATTATTAATCATTCTTTTGGCACTTCCGTTGTGGTTGAAAGCAGCGGATGTTTCGGTTACCGGCCTGCGTACCGAGCAGATGGTAGATCCCATGGGGCTGGATACTGCTGTCCCTCGTATGAGCTGGCGGCTGGAATCTTCTCAAAGAAATGTGATGCAGACCGCCTACCGGATTTTGGTTGCCTCTTCTCCTGAACTTTTAGCACAGGATAAAGGGGATTTGTGGGATTCCGGAAAAGTGGAATCCGATGCGTCCGTATGGATTCCTTATCAAGGGAAGCGTTTGAAAAGCAATCAGCGTGTTTACTGGAAAGTGAGAAGCTATACCAATCGAGGTGAGACAGAATGGAGCGAGCCTGCCCGATGGGGGATGGGACCTTTAGGTGAGATTCATTGGGGAGGACGATGGATAGGTTGGGACGCTGCGTTTGCATGGGATCGGGAAGATTCACACAGCCGTTTGAGCTCTCGTTATTTACGCACGGAATTTAAAACGCAAGCCAAGGAGATAAAGTATGCTACCCTTCATTTGTGTGGTTTGGGAATGTACGAACTGTTCATTAACGGTCAGCGGATAGGTGATCAGGTATTGGCGCCGGCTCCAAGTGATTATCGTCGTACTGTGCTTTACAATTCTTTTGATGTCACTAAACAGGTTGCCGGAGGAAATGCCGACAATGCCATCGGAGTGACCCTGGGCAACGGACGTTTCTACACTATGCGTCAAAATTACAAACCTTATAAGATTCCTACTTTTGGTTACCCCAAGTTACGTTTGAATCTGATTATAGAATATACCGACGGCAGTATACAGCGCATCAACAGTGATGAGAAATGGCGTTTGACGGCTCAAGGGCCTATACGTAGCAATAATGAATACGATGGTGAAATTTACGATGCCCGTATGGAATTGGGAAACTGGACACAGCCCGGTTATGATGATTCCAAATGGCTGAAAGCGCAACGTGTTTCATTGCCGTACGGTACACTTCGTGGCAATACCGCTCCCAACATGAAAGTGATGAAAACGCTGAAGCCGGCTGTCTTCAAGCAATATGGTAACCGTTATATGATTGATTTCGGTCAGAATATGGCAGGATGGGTGCGTATTAACATAGCGAAAGCCGCTGCGGGAGATACGATTTGCATACGTTATGCCGAACGGGTAAAGAATGACGGTACGGAACTGGATGTGGAAAATCTCCGCCATAGCCAGAGTACGGATTATTATATCTGCAACGGTAAAGAAAACAACACTTCCTGGAGTTCTCGTTTTTCTTATCATGGATTCCAATATGTAGAAGTGACAGGTTATAAAAATCTGAAAGCGGAAGATTTGGTTGCTGAAGTAGTATATGATGACTTGGAAGATAACGGTACTTTCGAATGTTCCAATGATATCATGAATCGGGTTTATCGGAATGCCTGGTGGGGGATTTCCAGTAATTATAAAGGAGTGCCTTTGGATTGTCCCCAGCGTGACGAGCGCCAGCCCTGGCTGGGCGACCATGCTATGGGAACGTGGGGGGAAAGTTTCATGTTCAATAATGGAAACACCTATGCCAAATGGGCGGATGACATCCGTGAAGCGCAGCGTGAAGACGGTTGTATTCCTGATATTTGTCCGGCTTATTACAATTATTATACATCGGAAATGACGTGGTCATCCACATTTCCGGTAATCTGTGATATGGTTTATGAACAGTTCGGCAATATCGAACCTATTCGTAAAAATTATGCCGCTATCAAGAAATGGATGCACCATATACGCAGTGAGTTCACTACAGAGGATGGAGTGATTAACGCCGATAAATACGGTGACTGGTGTATGCCTCCCGAATCACCGGAATTGATTCACAGTCAGGACCCTGCCCGCAAGACGGATGGAGCGCTGATTGCTACAGCCTACTATTATAAGGTATCGCAAATGCTGGCCAAGTTCGCCCGTTTGCAAGGTTTGGAAGATGAGGCGAAGGAATTCGAGAAGGATGCAGCAAAAATTAAAGACTGCTTCAATGCCCGTTTCCTTACAGTTAAGAAGGGAACTTCTCCGGTACAAATGCCCCATGTTCTTTATCCCGACAGCATATTCTATGGTAACAATACAGTGACGGCTAATATCCTGCCACTGGCTTTCGATATGGTGCCTGAAGCCTATAGGGAAGAAGTGGAAAAAAATGTAATAACAGGCATTATTACCCGGAATAAAGGTCACATCAGCAGTGGGGTGATAGGTATGAATTGGATGATGCGTGAGCTTACCCGTATGGGGCGTGGCGATGTTGCTTTCTTGTTGGCAAGCAACAAAACTTATCCCAGTTATGGCTATATGATAGAAAAGGGAGCTACTGCCATTTGGGAATTGTGGAACGGTGATACCGCCAATCGTTGGATGAACAGTTGTAACCATGTGATGATATTGGGTGATCTATTGACTTGGTATTTCCGTGATTTAGCCGGATTGAATCCGGCACAGCCCGCTTACAAACAAATCATCTTTAAACCGGATTTTTCCATCCAAGAGTTGAGTTATGTCAAAGCTTCGCACAACACTTTATATGGTAAGATGATTAGTAATTGGAAGAAAACTCTTACGCATCTGGAATGGGATATCACGATTCCTTGTAATACTACTGCATTGGTTTATCTTCCTACCTTGGACGAGAAGGCGGTAAAGGATAAGGACGTTACCTTTGTACGTCGGGAAGGCAACTCTACCGTATGGAGTGTTCCTTCGGGAAACTATCATTTTTCGGTTAGTATGGATCCATCTTTAGGTAAAAACCGTGCAGGTATCGTGGAAGATCAGTTTTTATACGAGCAAGCTTCTTTTCCCGAATGTCATGGCGCTACTATTGTGGAATTGAAGAACGGAGACCTGGTAGCTTCTTTCTTTGGAGGTACTAAAGAGCGTAATCCGGATTGTTGTATCTGGGTATGTCGCAAGCCGAAGGGTGCGACGGAATGGAGCGCACCTTATCTGGCTGCCGACGGGGTGTTTAGTCTGGATGATCCGCAAGCTGTTTTGGCGGGCATTACAGCAGAATCCACTCCGGCGGATGCCGGCCCCGTGGCTTCTACGTTTAAAGGGGATAAGTCCCGGGCACGCCGCAAGGCTTGTTGGAATCCTGTGCTTTTCCAAATACCCGGCGGAGATTTAATCCTGTTCTATAAAATAGGATTGAAAGTAGCCGATTGGAGTGGTTGGCTGGTACGTTCTAAAGATGGTGGAAAAACTTGGAGCCAACGTGAACCGTTGCCAAAAGGTTTCTTAGGTCCTATTAAAAATAAGCCGGAGTATGTGGATGGCCGTATTATTTGTCCTTCCAGTACAGAAGGTGATGGAGGATGGCGTATCCATTTTGAAATTTCGGATGATAAAGGAAAGACTTGGAAGATGGTAGGTCCTGTAGAGGCGGAAATGAGTGTGCCTACTGCTTTGCGTAAGGCAAATGCAGCCAATGTAGACGATCAGGAAGGCGGTGAAGCCATAAAAGGAGAAGGCGAGAAGCCTATTTATGCTATCCAGCCCAGCATTTTGCGTCATAAGGATGGGCGTTTGCAGGTGCTTTGCCGTACACGTAACGCACAGATTGCTACTTCATGGAGCAGTGACAACGGTGAAACATGGAGTAAAGTTACCTTGCTTGATGTTCCCAATAATAATTCGGGTACGGATGCCGTAACAATGAAAGATGGTCGTCACGTATTGATTTATAATGATTTCAGTACATTGCCGGGCACTCCGAAAGGGCCGCGTACACCGTTGTGTGTGGCGGTTTCGGATGATGGTATTCACTGGAAGAATGTAATGACATTGGAAGACAGCCCTATCAGCCAATATTCTTATCCGTCCATCATTCAGGGCAAGGATGGCAAACTCCATGCCGTATATACCTGGCGCCGTCAGCGTGTGGCTTATAAAGAGTTGGATTTGAGCAAACTGAAATAATACGATTGTGGATAAAGGAGTTCTTTGATAGAAAGTATTGGAGAACTTGAAAAAAACGGGTGTCTGAAATAAAAATCAGAAACCCGTTTTTTGAAAACAGACTTTCATTATCTGCCAATGAAAGCTCTTTCTAAAGATACAGAATATGAAATAATTATAAATAGAGTACAAACGTTTCTTATTATCGTCCTCTCTTTATAAAGAAAAGAATAAGTGACAGATTATTATGAAGAGCATTAGACTACTACTTTTACTGGCTTCCGGAGTAACTACGGGAGCATTTGCCCAATCGGGCGGGCTGACGGATATGAGCCAAAGTCGTTTTGCCAAGATGGCCAATACGGAATTAGGTGCTGTGCATTGGACAGATGGCTTTTGGGGCGACCGTTTCAATGTATATAGCCATACCTCCTTGCAAAGTATGTGGGATACATGGAACAATCCCGATGTTTCGCATGGTTTCCGTAACTTTGAAATAGCTGCCGGTGTTTGCGAAGGCGAACATTGGGGACCTCCCTTTCATGATGGTGATATGTATAAATGGATGGAGGGAGTGGCTTCCGTGTATGCCGTCACGAAAGATCCCGAATTGGATAAACTGATGGACCACTTCATTGAACATGTGGTGAAAGCCCAGCGTGCGGACGGTTACATCCATACCCCTGTCATCATTGAGGAAAAGAATAAGGGGATTGACACTCATTCGGAAAAACAGCAACAGACGGTAATTGGTACCAAAGTAGGCGGTGAGGACGAGAAAGGTGCATTTGCCAATCGTCTGAATTTTGAAACCTACAATTTGGGACATCTGATGATGGCAGGTATTATTCATCGCCGTGCCACCGGAAAGACTACTTTATTCGATGCTGCCGTAAAAGCGACAGACTTCCTCTGTCATTTCTATGAAACCGCTTCTGCGGAACTGGCAAGAAATGCTATTTGTCCCTCCCATTATATGGGCGTGGTGGAAATGTACCGTGCTACAGGGAATCCCCGTTATCTGGAACTTTCCAAGAATCTGATTGATATCCGTGGAATGGTGGAAAATGGCACCGATGATAATCAGGACCGTATTCCGTTCCGTCAGCAATACAATGCGATGGGACATGCCGTGCGTTCCAATTACCTGTATGCCGGTGTGACCGATGTGTATGCCGAAACAGGAGAAGACCAACTGATGAAAAACCTGACCAGCATCTGGAAAGACATTGTGACCCGCAAGATGTATGTTACAGGAGCGTGCGGTGCGCTGTATGACGGTACTTCGCCGGATGGTACCTGCTATGAGCCGGACAGTATTCAGAAAGTACACCAAAGCTATGGCCGTCCTTATCAGTTGCCTAATAGTACGGCGCATAACGAGACCTGCGCCAATATCGGCAATATGCTTTTCAACTGGCGTATGCTGGAAGTGACGGGCGATGCCAAATATGCGGATATTGTGGAAACTGCCCTCTATAACAGTGTGTTGAGTGGTGTCAGTCTGGATGGAAAGAAATATTTCTATACCAACCCGTTGCGCATCAGTGCGGATTTGCCATACACACTTCGCTGGCCTAAAGAACGTACCGAGTATATCAGTTGCTTCTGTTGTCCGCCTAATACGCTGCGCACCGTTTGTCAAGCCCAGAACTATGCTTATACGGTGACTCCGAATGCGGTATATTGCAATTTATATGGAGCGAATACACTGACGACAGCTTTGAAGGAAGTGGGAAAGATCGGGCTGATGCAAGAAACGGAGTATCCGTGGGAAGGTGCTGTGAAGCTGACTGTTACCGAAGCTCCGAAACCATCAAAAAAGAAAGCATTCTCTTTGTTCCTCCGTGTTCCGGACTGGTGCGAGAAAGCAACTTTGAAGGTAAATGGTGAACCGGTGCAAGGAACTTGGAAAGCGAATACATACGCCGAGGTAAACCGCATCTGGAAGAAAGGGGACTGTGTGGAATGGGTGATGGATATGCCTGTAAAATTGCTGGAAGCAAATCCGTTGGCCGAAGAAATCCGTAACCAGGTAGTGGTAAAACGTGGCCCGTTGGTATATTGTTTGGAAAGTATGGATATAGAAGGCGGACATAAGATAGATAATGTGCTGATACCTGCCGATATCCGGTTGACCCTGAAAAAAATAATCATTGAAGGCAGTCCGATTGTCGCGTTGGATGGTACTGCCCGTCTGGTTGATGAGGTATCGTGGAAAGATACATTGTACCGCGAGGTAGGAAAGGCCGACAAACCGGTCAATATCCGTCTGATTCCTTATTATGCATGGGGAAATCGCGGAAAGGCTGAAATGACGGTATGGATGCCTTTGGCGCGGACTAATCACTAACCACTTACTCCTAATGATTTACAAATGAAAAAAATATTCATAACCACTACTGCGCTGCTGATAGCTTGTACACTATCAGCAGCCGATTTGTTCGTATCTCCGAAAGGTAATGACCGGAATCCGGGTACCAAAGACTCTCCGAAGGCCACCCTTACAGCCGCATTGCGTCAGGCAAGGGAACTTCGTCGTCTTAATGATGAGAGTCTAAAAGGTGGCATCACCATTCATATGGAGGCAGGTGATTACCATCTGTACGAACCCGTCTTTATTCGTCCCGAGGACAGCGGGACGGAAGCTTCACCTACAGTCATCACTTCGGATGGAAATGCCATTCTGAATGGTGGGGTGGAAATCAGAAACTGGAAGAAGCAAGGAAAGTTGTGGGTAGCCGATGTCCCTATGTTTAACGGACGTCCGCTGGATTTCCGGCAACTGTGGATCAATGGACAAAAGGCTGTTCGTGCAAGGGATGTGGCAGACTTTGAAAAGATGTATCGCATCATCAACAACGATCCCCAAAACGAAATACTGTGGGTACCTGCCGCTGCTGTAAAGAAAATACAGAAGGCCCGATATGCCGAAATGGTCCTTCATGAAATGTGGTGTGTGGCAAATCTCCGTATCAAGTCGGTCGAAATACAGGGAGACAGTGCCGCCGTGCGTTTCCATAATCCTGAAAGCCGCATCCAGTTTGAACATCCGTGGCCGCGTCCTATGGTGACTAAGGATGGTCACAACTCGGCTTTCTATCTGACCAATGCCATGGAATTGCTGGATGAACCCGGCGAGTGGTATCATGACATTGAAAGCCGTAAAATATATTATTATCCTCGGAAAGGAGAGAAGATAAGCAAAGCCGTAGTTCCCGGCATCGAAACTTTAGTATGGGTGGAAGGAACTATAGACCGTCCGGTAAAGCACATTCGTTTTGACAATGTTACTTTCCAATATACCACCTGGATGCGTCCCTCTTTGCAAGGTCATGTTCCTCTTCAGGCAGGTATGTACATGACAGACGGGTATAAAATCCGTCCTTCTATGATTCGTAAGAACAATCATAAGCTGGATAATCAAGGTTGGTTGGGACGTCCGGCATCGGCAGTCGTAGTCAAGGCTGCCCAGGATATTGATTTCGAGAAGTGCCGTTTCCAGCATTTGGGCTCTACAGGTATTGATTATGAATGGGCCACCGGTGGAGGACGTATAAACGGTTGTCTTTTCCGTGATATTGCCGGAAACGGTATTGTGGCGGGTAGTTTCAGTCCTGCCGCTCACGAAACACATCTTCCATACGATCCTGCCGACCGTCGTGAGGTCTGTACCGGACTGACCATTTCCAACAATTATATCAATGATGTGACCAATGAAGACTGGGGTACCTTGGGTATTTGCGCCGGTTATGTAAGTGATATCAATATCGAACACAATGAAATCAGTGATGTATCCTATTCGGGCATCAGTTTGGGATGGGGATGGACACGTACAGTAAACTGTATGCGCAATAACCGCGTGCACGCCAATCTGATTCATCACTATGCCAAGCACATGTATGATGTAGCCGGTATTTATACATTAGGTTCACAACCTCATAGCTGGATTACGGAAAATTGCGTTTCTAACATTTTTTCACCCGGCTATGCACACGATCCCAATCATTGGTTCTATCTTTACACCGACGAAGGATCTTCATTTATCACCGTCAAGGACAACTGGACGGAAGGAGAGAAGTTTCTGAAGAACGCCAATGGTCCGGGTAATACATGGGAAAACAATGGTCCGATGGTGAACGACAGTATCAAGGCAAATGCCGGACTGACAAAGGAATATAGCTATTTGAAGGAAAAATAAAACGTGATACCATTATGAAAAACAGACTTGCCACTTTAGTCGGAGCACTTGCATTGAGTGCTGCCGCCTCCGCCCAGACCTGGATCTGGTATCCGGGTGATTATGAAATATGGCTGGGCAACCAGATGAACAACCGCCGTACGGAACGCGGTGCTTTTTTCCCTCCCTTCTGGAAAACAGACAGCCATTATGTGGTAGTGGAATTCAGCAAGAAATTGGACCTGGCGGAACCTGAAGAGATCTTCATTGCCGCCGAAGGAAAATACAATGTGAAATTGGATGGCAAACTGCAATTCGGTATGCCCTCCACTTTGAAACTCCCCGCAGGAAAACACAGTCTGAACATCAAAGTGTGGAATCAGTCCACTCCCCCCACTATTTATGTGAAAGGAAAAACCGTAAATACGGACAAAACTTGGAAAGTAACCTACGAGGATAAAGAATGGATAGACGAAAGCGGAAAAGCCAGTGATACTTCTGCTACCGTTTATATGGATGCAGGGTGTTGGAACTTTGACGGAGCCACCCAACTGCCTTCCAAGTTTTCATTGGTTAGAAAACCGATGAAAGCAGTTTCCTCCACTCCCCGGAAAGAGGGGGTATTGTACGACTTCGGAAAAGAAACCTTTGGTTATATCACTCTGAAAGATGTAAAAGGAAAAGGAACGATCCATATCTATTACGGTGAAAGTCCTGAAGAAGCCTTGGATACGGAATATTGCGAAACATTGGACAAATTGCTGGCAGAGCCGGGGCAAATAACCGATCTGGCCATCCGGAATACACGGAAACTATACGATGAATATACTTTAGACAATAGCAAGGCTTTCCGTTATGTCTATGTCACTTGCGATCCGGGAGTAACGATGCAGGACGTTTCCATGCAATACGAATACTTGCCCGAAGAGTACCGGGGCTCATTCAAATGTAATGACGAAGAGCTGAACCGCATTTGGGAAGTAGGAGCATACACCATGCACCTTACTACCCGTGAATTCTTTATCGACGGCATCAAGCGCGACCGTTGGGTATGGAGTGGCGATGCCATCCAGAGTTATCTGATGAACTACTATCTGTTCTTCGATAATGAAACCGTGAAACGTACCATTTGGCTGCTTCGTGGAAAAGACCCTGTGACCAGCCACAGCAATACCATTATGGACTACACCTTCTATTGGTTTCTCAGTATTTACGATTATTATATGTATTCCGGTGACAAAGACTTTGTAACCCAACTCTATCCGCGTATGCAAAGCATGATGGACTATGTATTGGGACGTACCAACGCCAACGGTATGGTGGAAGGTATGACCGGTGACTGGGTATTCGTAGACTGGGCAGACGGTTATCTGGACAAGAAGGGCGAACTCTCCTTTGAGCAAGTCTTGTTCTGCAAAAGTTTGGAAACCATGGCGCTTTGTGCCAGTCTGGCCGGCAATACGGCAGACAAAACCAAGTATGAGAAACTGGCTTCCGCTTTACGTTCCAAGCTGGAACCCGCTTTCTGGAATGAGCAGAAACAAGCGATGGTACACAACCGTATTCAGGGAAAGCAGAGTGAGTCCGTTACCCGTTACGCCAATATGTTCTCTGTCTTCTTCAATTATCTGAATGCCGATAAACAGCAGGCCATCAAACACTCCGTATTGCAGAATGACAGTATTTTGAAAATCACCACTCCTTATATGCGTTTCTATGAACTGGAAGCGCTGTGCGCCTTGGGCGAACAAGAATCGGTAATGAAAGAAATGAAAGCCTATTGGGGCGGTATGTTGAAAGAAGGAGCTACCAGTTTTTGGGAGAAATACAATCCCGAAGAAACAGGTACCCAGCATTTGGCCATGTACGGACGTCCATACGGCAAGAGCCTCTGCCATGCATGGGGAGCCAGCCCCATCTATTTGTTGGGCAAATACTATCTGGGAGTAAAACCCACCAAACCCGGTTACGAGGAATACTCCGTCACCCCTTGTCTGGGCGGGTTGAAATGGATGGAAGGAACAGTACCTACTCCATATGGCAATATCCATATCTATATGGATAAGAAAGTAATCCGTATCAAGTCCGACGGCGGAAAGGGAATACTGAACATTCCAACCCGGAAAGGAATGAAAGCCATGACCATAGAACCCGGAAAAGAACAAGTATTCAAATACTAATGGTATAGATCAAAAAAAGGTGATACCTACCTTCCCAGGCGGGTATCACCAACACTACTTCGTAAGTTTCCGTTATCCGCTGATAACAGTACTTACCTCTGATCTAACATTAGTTTTCTTATGGGCTTCCCCCTGTATCACTACATTCGGAAGCGGGGATTCTACATCTTGGAAAAAAGTATCTTCCAAAAGCTTCGCTTTTTATTCTCTTCTTTATTATCTGAACTTTGATAAATATCTTCGTATCCCCATTTGTCATGGATCATTCTGTAAATCATCCCCCATTCGGGCAGTCCTCCCAGATTGCGGTCATCAATAAACAAATCCGCCTTCAGTTTTCTGGAATAATGATCACTTTCCAGGGTTTCTTCCGCATAATTGCTGTTTACGGCATAAAATTCCAATCCACGCTCCCGGCAGAAATCCACGGCCTCCTGTAATAATTTACCTTCCCGTACACTCCACAGAATAAGGCGGTGTCGTTCCTGTTGTAGTTTTTTCAGCGTTTCTATGGCAAAGGGTAGTTCCCTGCCTATTTCGGGATATTTATGCTCCACTATTGTGCCGTCAAAATCAACTGCTATAATCATTCCTTATGCTTTCGAAAATTCTTTAATACGCTGCTCCTCTGCCAGTTTGCATATCAGCAGGGTTCCCTCTTTCTCGGCTATGATATATCCGTCCAGTCCTTGTATTACCGCTTGTTTTAAATGCGGTGTGTGTACAATGCAGTTATTACATTCATACAATCGGATATTTTCGCCTACGATGGCATTGTTCCGGTTATCTTTGGGCAGCAAGGAATGTAATGAGCCCCAACTGCCCAGATCAGACCATCCGAACTCTGCCGGCAATACATAAATCCGTTCCGCTTTTTCCATTACGGCATAATCTATGGATATACTTTCACAAGTAGGGAACAGCTTTTCTATGGTTTCTTTTTCCCTTTCGGTATAGAACTCCGGATAAATCCTGTCGAACACCTCGGCGATGCCCGGTGCATAACGGCGTATAGCCTCTTCTATGGTTTTTACATTCCATACAAAAATCCCTGCATTCCAGAAATAATTCCCGGCGTCCACATATTGCTGTGCCGTTTTCAAATCCGGTTTCTCTTTGAATTCATCCACTTTCCTTATATCCTGATCCACCTCTTCTCCTGCGGCTATATATCCGTATCCCGTTTCCGGTCGGCAAGGTTTGATACCTATGGTTACAATGGCCTTGCTTTGATCTGTCATCAGCAGTGCCTTGGCTATCGCCCGGCGGAATTCATCCGTATTGATAACCAATGCATCCGCAGGAGTCACTACAATATTGGCGTCAGGGTGGTGTTTTTTGATTTTCCAGCAAGCGTATGTGATGCAGGGTGCCGTGTTACGTGCAACCGGCTCCGTCAGTATATGATGAGGCGGCACAGATGGCAATTGTTTCCTTACTGTCTCCTTGTACTTTTCCGAAGTCACTATCCATATATTATCCGGAATGCACAACCCTTGAAAGCGTTCCACTGTCAGTTGGATCAGGCTTTTGCCACATCCCGTCACATCAATGAACTGTTTGGGACATTCCGGCGTACTCATGGGCCAGAAGCGGCTTCCTATGCCGCCTGCCATGATAACGATATGAGTTTCCATAACGCGTATGTTCTTTATTTCTTTTTATATTCCAGATACCATTGGTACATCTTGTGCACCCCTTCCTCTATGTCTATTTTGTGATGCCATCCCAATTCGTGCAATTTGGTCACATCAGTCAGTTTGCGCATGGTGCCGTCCGGTTTCTCCGGATTGAATGTAATGTTGCCTTTATATCCCGTCTCCTTTACTATCAGATGAGCCAGGCCGGCGATGGAGATTTCTTTTCCCGTACCGATGTTGATGTGGCAGTTGCGTATCTCTTTTGTGCCGGGACGGTAAGTATCTTTAAAGTCCACATGCTCCATGATGAATACACTGGCATCCGCCATTTCCTCACTCCATAAGAATTCGCGCAGTGGCGTGCCTGTTCCCCACAGTTCCACCCCGTCCTTGCTGATACCGTAGCTTTTCAGGATAGCCAGTATCTCCTCTGTTCTGCTCTCTCCGTTTATACCTTCCACCGGACGCATGTCCAGATCATAGCGTATGTTCTCCCAGTTATCTTCGTTCAAGCATTTGGCAAGATGTATTTTCCGGATCATGGCAGGCAGCACATGGCTGCGTTCCAGATTGAAATTATCATTGGGACCATACAGGTTCGTAGGCATAACAGCGATATAGTTAGTACCATATTGCAAGTTGAAACTCTCGCACATTTTCAGACCCGCTATTTTGGCGATGGCGTATGGCTCATTCGTATATTCCAGCGGGGAGGTGAGGAGAGCATCCTCCTTCATAGGCTGTTGTGCGTCTCTGGGATAAATGCAGGTACTTCCCAGAAACAATAATTTCTTCACTCCGTGACGGAAGCTTTCTCCTATCACGTTCTGTTGTATTTGCAGGTTCTTATAGATAAAGTCCGCCCTGTATGTACTGTTTGCCATGATACCTCCCACGTGGGCGGCGGCAAGGATTACATAGTCCGGTCTTTCTTGGTCAAAGAAGTCCTTTACGGCAACCCCGTCCAGTAAGTCCAGTTCCTTGTGACTTTTGCCGGTCAGGTTGGTGTAGCCTTTTTCTTGCAGGTTACGCCAAATAGCGGAGCCCACGAGTCCGTGGTGCCCTGCTATATAAATTTTGGCTGATTTCTCCATTGAAATTTTAACTAATGATTTAACAGCTTGCTTTAAGATGGAGTTTCTTCACGAATTTCATATCGTGTTTCACCATGATTCCCACCAGTTCCTCAAATGAAGTCTTGCGGGGATTCCATCCCAGTAACGTTTTGGCTTTGGTAGGATCTCCCAGTAATTGTTCCACCTCTGCCGGGCGGAAATATTTGGGATCCACCTCTACCAGCACCTTGCCTGTAGCTGTGTCAATACCCTTCTCGTTCACACCTTCACCTTCCCAGTGCAAGTCGATGCCCACTTCCTTGAAAGCAAGGGTGGCAAATTCGCGTACAGTGTGATATTCTCCGGTGGCGATAACAAAGTCTTCGGGCGTATCGTGTTGCAGAATCAGCCACATACATTCCACATAGTCTTTGGCGTATCCCCAGTCGCGCAGGGAATTCAGATTCCCCAAGTACAGTTTATCTTGGAATCCTTGTGCGATGCGTGCTGCCGCCAGGGTAATTTTCCGGGTAACAAAAGTTTCGCCCCGGCGTTCACTTTCGTGATTGAACAAAATGCCGTTTACGGCAAACATGCCATAGCTTTCGCGGTAATTCTTGGTTATCCAGAAACCATATTGCTTGGCTACTCCGTATGGAGAACGGGGATAGAAAGGAGTTGTCTCTTTCTGAGGAACTTCCTGTACCAGTCCGAAAAGTTCCGAAGTAGATGCCTGATAAATCTTGGTTTTCTTTTCCAGTCCCAATATACGTACCGCCTCCAGCATACGCAGCGTACCTACCGCATCCGCTTCCGCTGTGTATTCGGGCACATCGAAGCTTACTTTTACATGGCTTTGTGCGGCCAGATTATAAATCTCGTCAGGTTGTACAGACTGTATGATGCGTATCAGTGAGCTGCTGTCCGTCATATCCCCCCAATGCAGGTTCACCAGTCGGTTCTGCTTCATATCCCGCACCCATTCGTCCAGATACAGATGTTCTATACGTGCGGTGTTGAATGAAGAAGAACGTCTCAGAATACCATGTACTTCGTATCCTTTTTCTATCAGGAACTCGGCCAGGAACGAACCGTCCTGACCTGTGATACCTGAAATCAATGCTACTTTTTTACTCATATTTTGTATTAATTGAAAAGATTGTTTTAGCCTATAGTGCCACCACCATGCATACTTGAACTTTGGTTGGTATAAACAAATTCCACTCCCAGATAATGTTTAACTTTTACAGTAACCTTTTTACCGGCAATAGAGAAAGTGTACTCTTTTTCTACATATTTGGCTTTGCAAGAGAAATACAGAATATAGTCACCGCTTACGTGGGCTGTAAAGGTCTTGTTTACGGTGTATACACCTTCCGATCCACCTTCTTGTGCGGCTATGGCAGCTTTCACCAATGAAAGAGCGCCTTCATCCAGTCCGGATGCAGAGATTTCCCATCCTAATTTGGCAGTATAAGGAATATCATAAGTAGTAGCGCTCATATTTCCTGCGTTACTGTAGCTGTCTTCTTTCAATATTTCATCGTTCTTGGTTTCGCTGACATTCTTTTCACTCTTTACACGGATAGAATAATCCTTATTCAGTGAACTTCCCTTTTTGATGGCAGCTATGTAGCTGTTGGTCGCTTTATCAAAAGCGGCGTCGGCATATTTCTTCCAGTCACCGATAGCACGTGCGTTAGTCTTTTCGTATACCTCTACTTCGTCAAAATAATAATCGCTGGAACTAGCATTGGCTACAGACAAGGTAACATCCTGATTTAAGGCTGCATCCTGGCTGGAACTGATAGCAATATTAGTCATGGGAATCGCTTCTTCCTTACTGCCCGGAGTCACATCGGTTGCAACAGCTTCCAGATACGGAGTAAGAGTTACATCGGTAGCGGTTGATACGGCACCGGCGGGAATAGTCAATACGGTCTGGGCATCTTCTGTTTCCCCTTCTCCTTTTTCTGTAATCACTTTATCACTTTCAGGATCAACAGCTACAGCCACGCCTTCCTTGCTCATAGTCACGTTCAGTGTTACTAGACTTCTGTTGGTAGCGTTGTTAGCTATTTCTACTGATGCGTCAGAAACAGTTCTATATCCCTCCTTGGCAAAGCTCACCGTATAAGTTTTCTTATCTTTTACCGTCAGTGAATATTGACCGTTTTCGTCTGTGGTTGCGGTAGCCTCTCCCGCTGTTACGCTGACCCCGTCCAGTGCGGCATTATCCGCTACTACTTTACCTTCAATGTAATATTCCACATTTTCGCTTACAGGGTCAACTACAATTTCCGGTTCTTTGTCGTCATCCCCGCAGCTTATTAACCCCAAACTTGCTACAAACAGCAGCAAACCTGTTTTAAAAAACTTGCTTGTTCTCATTTTTCTTCGTTTTTAAAAATTAGTAATCTATTTATTTGCTTCCTTTATCAGGAAATAGCGTATATATTCCGGTTGGAAAAACCGGTTACTCCGGTTCTCATCAGGTCGGGTGCGATAAGTTTCCCCCATTTTTTCATCCGCATATCTGCCCCAGGATTCCATACTGTATTCCATGGCAAAATAATCCGCTTGCCTGACACGCACCCCCCGGTTACGGCTCCACTTCTTGCCGGGCAGAGGGATGGCAAAATGGAATCCTCCGTTTATTTCCCCATCGGTATACATTCCATACACGCCGATGGCATATTCTCCGAAATGGCGGGTGCAGTCGCCTCTTACTCCATAATCCCCATATAGATAACGTGCAGCTTGCAAATCAAATTGCAAATTGAAGCGAGGTTCATACACAGATGCTTTCAGTGCGGCATTCATCCGCAGTTTCCGGCTGATATACCATCCTTCGTCGTCGGTCAGCACTGATTGCACGGTAGCTCCTGCCACAGCTCCCAGTTCCAGTCTGCCATTTGCTGTGCGGTATTTCATCTCCGCTTGTGCCCCCATGCGGTTGTTGGTAAAGTTTCCTGCGGTTACTCGTCCCAAAAATCCTTTGCCGAAGCAAAACTCTTGCGACAGTGCAATCACTCCGGGACGTATCTTCTTATATTGTCCTTTTAGGTTGGTCGCTACCGGGAATACCACTTGCGCTGTCAGTTCCGCCCCTTTCCATAAAGCCATTTCTACGGCTGGAGCCAGGTTGACATAGTAAGTATAAAGTCGGTCAAAGCTGGAGTTTTCCAGTTTTACTTCCGGATAGACCACAATGTCTACTTTCCCTGCCGATGAATTGAGTGTCCGGTGTGTCTTTTTCAGTACCTCCATCGCTTCATCGGTATCATAACTGATTCCCATCTGTCGGTACACTTCCCCTATGGTAATCTGTTTCTCTTTATATTCGGTTATCACCTTATCGCTCAGCGTAATGCATAGCTGGGGGATACTGTGCTCCAACACCACCATTTGCAGATTTCCCCCGTACATTCCTTCCATGGCTGCTTCGATGGCTTTGCCTATTCCTCGGTAAGTACCTCTATATACATTGTCTTCAAAAGCAATCGTTGTGTTGCCGTTCACCTCCGTTACCGTTTGTATGTTCTCCATTCCCAGTTGCTGTAGTTTCTCGGCCACTTGTGCCCGGAGGGAGATGCTCCATGCCGAAAGGAGGATTGCTATTAAATATTTGCTCATTGCGTCAATGTATTAGGGTACACTCATAGCGTATACCACCCGATACGCAAGTAAAATCGTGGGTAAAAGCATGCATGGACAAATGTTTCCACAGCCTGACAGCTGCTCCCACATTCACCCCGTCCGAGTCATATTCGGCCATCATCTTCAACTCTTTGCAGAAAGCGGGTATATAGCTTATCCCTCCGAATACACCTTTGTATTTATTGCCGAACCATTTGGTATTACTGTTCTTCCCGCCTTCCAGATAATATCCCAAAGAAGCTGAGAGATAATGCTCTCCTCCCAGATGGAATCCTTTCGTTATCACTCCATAGTAAGATTGAAAAGTGTTGGCTCCTTTATCCGCTATCGGATCATTGGCTCCCAGTGCTATTCCCGGCAGAAACTTTCCTTCTTTCCACACACACAGCCGGATGGAGTAGGAACGATCCTGCTGATTGTATTTAGGCTTGGATGATATATAGTCCCCTTTTATTAAAGTTTCCCGATAGGCAAGCTCCAGAAAGGAAAAGAAACTGATGCTCACAAAGTAATTTCCTGTGTTGTAGTCGAATCGTGCAGGCATCATCTGTTTGGGCAGATAATTTCCTCCCAACATCACTGTTCCCGGCTTCTGCCTGTCGGCGGTAGGAATATTCATCATACCGGTAGTTCCCAGCATATATTGTGCTTGTATATGCTGATGAACTCCGATAATCAGCAAGGTTAGAACTAGTAAACGTATTTTCATTCTTTTTTATTTGCGGCGGCAGGTTGTATCAGGCTTTCTTCCTCTGCTTCTGGTATTTCACTCCACGGCAGTCTGGCTTCAATGAACTGTGGAATCTTTGAAAGAATTTTGCCTTTCAGCGCCGAGATGGGTTTTATTCCGTGACTTTTATACATTCTCAAGTCCTCCGCCCATTTCAGTTTGCTTTTTCCTGCATCAGTAGAAAGTCCCCCCATTCTCATTTTCACGATGTATTTGTTCAGGTAATATACTTTCAGGTTGGCTTCATACAGATAGCGTACCAGCAAATCCGAGTCGGCGGCTATCTTATAACTTTCGTCGTAAAGTCCCCATTTATCCATGCACTCCTTCTTTATATAGACAGTGGGGTGGAGTGGGAGCCATCCGTTTTTTACATTCTCTTTACTGTACCGTCCGCTTATCCAGTTTCGTATCATCTGGTTGGTGTCGTCATAATCTACAAAGACTCCGTTGCCGTATATCATATCCGCATCTTGTTCCTCGAATGTTTTCACTATGTCGGAGATGGTGTGAGATGAAAACAGGAAATCGTCGGAGTGAATCAGACCGATAATATCTCCTGTTGCTGCACGTATTCCTTTGTTAATCGCTTCATACATACCTTTATCCGGTTCGGAAATAATTGTATCTATCCCGTTTTTATATTCATTGATGACAGCCAGCGAGTTATCTTTCGAAGCTCCGTCCACCACAATGTATTCTATGTAGGGATAATCCTGTTCCAGCACACTTTCTATTGCTCCACGGATGGTGGCTTCCCGGTTATAGCAGGAGGTGATAATTGAAACTTTCATAGATCTTATATTGGATTAAAAATTTAGATGGAAGAAAACCATTCTTTTAATTTTTGATTAATCAGCTTTTCAGCATTTCCTTTTTTTATTTGTTGGAAGTCAAAAGAATAGGCTTCTTTTATTTTTTGTGGTAAATCTTTTTCATCAAAAACACCAATTACACACCCCAGTTTATCCAGTTTCCTAATAAGTTGAAATTGGTCGTGAATATGTTCTGTTTTGTCGTGCCGGGGAATAACTACAATTCGTTTTTTTTGTTCCATAGCTTCAGATATTGCTCCCCATCCACCTTGCAATATTAGAATATCTGCAGATTTAATATATTGCTGCATTTCATCTTTAGTACAGAAGTCGAAAGCTTTTGCATGGCGATAATTAAAATGAGTATATCCTGTCTGTACTATCACTTCTTCTTGAGTGGTAGCAGCCCACTCGTCTATGGCTTTGGCCATGCGAACAAAAGCCATGTCCATCGTACCTAAACTAGCAAATATCATAACACACCACAACAAATAGCGTTAGGAAATATAGTTTTCATTTCTTCCCATTGAACGAGAAATAAATCTGCATATTTTTCTATCCATATAGGGGTTTTGGAAGCGTGTGTTACATCTGCGGCTGAGTTGATAAAGATCACTTTGGATTTTAGTATCTTTTTTGCAAAGAAAATAGTAGGTACAGCTACTCCTGCTCCCGTTGTTATGATTACATTTGGGCGTTTTATTAATACCCAAAATATGGCCTGTATACAATTTATAATTAAACTCCATTTTTTAGCAGGTTGAAAATTTACTAGGAACACATGTTCTTTGTCTTTCATGAATGCTTTTGTAGAAGTTGTTTTTAAAGTGAGCCAATAACAATTCCAATTATTGGGGATATCTCCAATAGCTAATTGTAACTCTCTTAAATGTCCTCCTGCTGAGCAGGCAAGACATATTTTTGGCTTGTGAACAGACATATTCGATTAATGTTTCAGTATTCTTTTCTTTATATATTTAGCCGGATTTCCTGCATAAACTCCCCACGGCTCTGCGTCTTTCACCATTACTGTACCTGCGCCTATCACAGCACCTTCCCCAATCTCTATATCAGGACCGATGAATGTATTAGCACAAATCCATGCTTGATTGCCTATACGAATTTCGGGACGTAGTAGGGGAAGAGCCGGATCGGTATAGTCATGTGTGCCTGCACATACATGAACCCGATGGCTGACAGTAGCTTTTTCTCCTATTGTTACTTTACCTAAATTATAGATCAGGGTTTCTTCTCCAATGGCACTCCAATCGCCAATTTCCAGATTCCACGGGAACCAGATAACGGTGGAGGAGTATATATGGACATGTTTTCCTATTTTAGCTCCGAATAGGCGTAGTATCGTATTTCTGTATCCGAAAGCTATACGGGGAGAATTACGGAAAAAGAATTTTCCGAATGTCCACAGTATACGTTTTACGTAAATCCATCTGGAGTAGTTCAGATGATTACGGTTTTCTGCTATGTTGAGTTCCATGTTTATAGACAAACTTTTTTATATAGTTCAACCATATCTTGAGCAACTTTTTGTGATGAGTATTTTTCTTCTATTAATTTTCTTCCATTTTTCCCCATTTGCTCCAGTTGTGTTTCTGTACATTGCAGAAACTCTTTGAGAGCTTTAGTAGTAGCTTCGGTTCCTATTTCTGTCCACCATCCGCAATGATAACTTTCCAGCTCTTGCCATGGAGTTCCTTGGGTAGTTATGACAGGTGTACCACATGCAAGTGCTTCAGCTACCACTATACCAAAGTTTTCACTATGTGTAGGTAGAACAAACAGATCGGCTTTTTTAAAAAGTTCCCACTTTTTATCACCGTATACACCTCCTATGAAATGAATTAAATTTTCAACACCTAATTTAGAGGCTAATTGCTTTAATTCATTGATATAGCTTTCTTCACCTTCTCCTGCAATGTTGATTGTATATCCTTGTAATTCCGTTTTTAAATTTGCTGTAGTTTCTATCAAGAAGTTAATACCCTTTTTGACATGGATACGACTTAAAAATAAGATATTTTTATTCCGTATCCATAACTCCTTCATTGTGATCTTATCTATTTCCACACAATTAGGAATTACTTCTATATTATTGTTCCATCCTAGCTGCGTAAGATTACGTTTTTCACTTTCTGCCGTAGCGTGTATGACGTTTGCTATTTGTATTCCTCGTTTTTGGAATAGCAGTGATGCGGGAAATTTTTTTGTCCAATAATGACGTTTCATAATCCACGGTTCAAGCATTCCATGTGGAGTATACACTACAGTATATCCGATATTCTTAGCCCATATAGTGGTACGTGCTGATAATGGTAACCAACAACTGTTCGCATGAAACACGTCCGGCTTGATATCATTGAGCAGAGTTAAAAATTCCGTTTTTCCTTTATTTGAGAAAGGATTGTTATTTTTCGGTATATAGTGAACGGTGCAGTTTTCCAAAGTCAACGGATTTGTTTCGCGATGGGTTACAACGTGGAGTTCCACCAATTTTCCCAATTCGGTTGTTAGCAGTTGCATGTATGCGCCGACACCACCCGATGTGCGATCAATACTGGGGATGTAATGTAGTATTTTCATATTAGTTGATATTTGCCATATCTTGAAAGTTTAACTAATCCCGTCTGAATATATCTCGGGTATAAACCTTATCCTGTACATCATCTAGGCAGATATCGTAACGGTTGGCAATGATTGCATCAGACTGAACTTTAAATGATGTTAGTTCATTAACCACACGGCTGCCAAAGAATGTCGAACCGTTTTCAAGTGTAGGTTCATAAATGATTACTTTTGCACCCTTTGCCTTTATACGTTTCATTACACCTTGAATTGATGATTGGCGGAAATTATCAGAATTTGATTTCATGGTAAGGCGATAAACACCAATAACACAAAGTTTCTCATCTGAAGGGCTAAATTTGCCATGATTGTAATAGTCGTAATAGCCTGCCTTATTTAATACTCTGTCGGCTATGAAATCCTTGCGAGTACGATTACTTTCAACAATGGCTTCTATCAGATTTTCCGGAACATCTGCATAATTGGCAAGTAACTGCTTTGTATCTTTAGGCAAACAATAACCGCCATAACCAAATGAAGGATTGTTATAATGCTGTCCGATGCGTGGATCAAGACTTACTCCGTTGATTATTGCTTGTGTATCAAGTCCCTTAACTTCTGCATATGTATCCAATTCATTGAAATAGCTGACGCGAAGTGCAAGATATGTATTGGCAAATAGTTTAACGGCTTCTGCCTCTTTTAGCCCCATAAACAGTGTATCTATGTTTTCTTTAATGGCTCCTTCCTGAAGCAAGGCTGCGAATGTTTTTGCTGCCTGTTCTAAAGTGGAAATATCAGCTATGGCACGGATAGCTGAATTTTCTTCATCAAATTGTTTCTCTGTGATTATTTTGGGATAGCCAACGATAATGCGACTTGGGTATAAATTATCATAAAGAGCTTTGCTTTCTCGAAGGAATTCAGGCGAAAAAAGCAAATTGAACTTTTTGCCTTGTAACTGCGGCGTTCTTGTAAATATTTTGGCATATTTTACATATAGATTGCGGCAATACCCAACAGGAATAGTGCTCTTAATTACCATTATGGCATTAGGATTTACGCTTAAAACGAGGTCTATTACTTCCTCTATATGATGAGTATCAAAGAAATTTTTTGCTGGGTCATAATTAGTCGGAGCAGCAATCACAACAAAATCCGCATCTTTATATGCTTTTGCTCCATCAAGAGTGGCGGTAAGGTTTAGCTCCTTTTCTTTTAGATATTTTTCAATATACTCATCTTGTATAGGAGAAATCCTATTGTTTATTTTTTCTACTTTTTCGGCTATTATATCAACAGCATAGACTTTGTTGTGTTGAGCTAAAAGAGTGGCTATACTTAATCCGACATAACCAGTTCCGGCTACTGCTATTTTCATATCCATATTATATTAATTATTTAAAGAATACTTAAAGCATTTGCTACCATATTTTGAGGAGTTAATAATTGTGCTACCTTTTTTTTGGCATTCGCTCCTAATTGTTTTATCTCATCATTCGTCAATTGCGATATTCGTGTTATGCAATCGTCAATATTCGTAAATATTAATCCGTTTGTATTATTCTCAATATAAGAATATTCCACACATTGCTTAGTTTCCTCTGAGCGTATAAATGTGCAAATGGGTTTACCGTATGCCATAGCCTCTACAATAGACAGACCTACCCATCCTGGTTGAAAATATAAATCTGCAATGTAGAATAATTCGCGTTTGATATTGGTGTCGTATATGGCACCAAAATCATACACATTGTTATAAAGGGAAAAATCTGGTTTGTTTTTTCCTGCGCCTATTATAATGAAACCATATTTTTCTGTATTTAGTTGTTTAATGGTTTCTATTAATAAATCTGTCCGACGATAATTGTTTTCAAAACGTGCACAAAAAATCAGTATATTTTCTTGTGTGATATTATATTTACATTTTAATTCATTTTTTGAATTTACAGGCTTGTACTCTACCATTTCTGTTACACCTGTTAATGTATTATTTAAGGCTACAATAGGTTTGTTTGGGAAAATCTTTTTCCATTGATTGGCATCTTTTTCTGTATAAATCCAAACGCCATCAGCAAGACGGATCTGCAATTTCAACTTCCAGTCTGGTTGTTTTTCTTCCTGTAAATATCTTTTTACACTGATGCCCTGTCCCCATAATATGATTTGGCGGCGATGAATGAATTTAGTCAGTAGCAATAGCCACGTTGTCAGATGTGCAAAATGTAGCATCAATACCAAAGTGTCATATTTCCATAGGATAGGAAATGGATTATATATGAGTATTCCTTTTATTTTCTTGTTTGCAATATATATCAGATTTTCAAAATCAACCTTAAAGCCGGATTGTTTGGTAGAAGATAATGGATTGAATATAAAAATATCCAATTTCTTCATGTTATTAGCCAATTTTTGGAAAAATTCAGTCCTATAATGAGGTACTTCTGGTTGTAAAATTGCCATATTTACAGGCTTTCTTATCTTTTGCATATATAAATTTGTCTAGTTCCTTCATGTATACTGTCAAAAGCCACCATTTTTCCATTGGCATCCCAACGAGGATGTAGATCGCAGTGCAATCCTGAGCGTGTGAAACTGAATAAAGCAGGTGAAAAAAGTTTCATTATTTCTAAATCTACACCTTGAGAAAATTGTATAAAATTGTCTGTAACGGGTTGTTCATCAGACATCCTAAATGTTCCTAAATTCGTGCGTTCATTTTTATCGAAATCATAAAAGAATAATGTACGACAGCGTGTCAACTTATCCGGATAATTATCGCAAATAGCAATATTCCGGTCTATCGGACAACACATGGGATGACCATCCTCTGTTATAATTCCAAGGGCAAAAGGTTTGATATCTTTAATATCCTTATCCATGCACATTAAAAAACTCATAGACATACCTTTTGAACGTTTTAATACCTTTCTCGCCAAGCTCTTAGCTACTCCCATAAATGGTTTTATGAATGGATTTGAAAATAAAGGATTACTGCGCATAGCATCCTATATTTCCTCCTGCACGCCCCCAAATAAAGATTGAATTGTCATTTCTCCAATCGAAATGGCTTAGGAAACCTACAGCTAAACATCTTAAATCTTTACCATCTACACCTATTGTCATAAGTCTTGTACGTAAACCTCCATCAGAAAGAAAAAATCTATGCAGAAAAGCAATGCGTTTTCCGTTTGGACTCAAAACTAGATGAGTGACATAATGATGAAATCCATTGTGTGCAGATGTGGTGGCATCACATTCACTTATATCTTGAATGCTAACCAATAGTTTTGTTGTATTATTTTCAAGGTCTGTCACATATATACCATCCTTTCCAGGTGTTTCTTCATTGCAATATGGATCATCAATACCTATATATCCATAACCACCCAATCTGTGAAGACGAGCATAATTTATGCCAAAACATTTCTTTTTGTCTGCGCTTAAAATATGGCAGGTGGAATCTATCGTTTTTACTTTTTTTCCACTTTCCACATTGTAGATGTCTGCTCCCCAATGATCGCCAACTCTATTGTTGACAATAAAATGTGTATTATCTATCCATTGCTGACGTGCTCCTTGAGGATAATTCATCGCACATGTTTCACCAAGTCTGACAAATTCTTGTTTCTCCCATAATACATATCCCACACCAAACTGTTCACCGGGTAATGGAGGCCTATTAATAACATCCGCCTCTAAAGAAAGTAATTTTTCACCAGTTTGGTTAAATGCAACCAAATCATGAAATCCAAAGAGGTGATGTTTGGGGCCATTGGTAGCACACAAAAAAATATTATGCATAATTATTCTTGATATATTTTAATAGTTGAGGTAAATTACAAAGTAAGTCTGAATGTAAAGACAACCAATAAATATCTTTCTTGAACCATGGATTACTTAATAAGCAAGATATTTCTTCATCTGTATATCTGTTCTCTAAAATTTTATTTCCTCCAAAAATTGCGTATGGTGGAATATCTTTATATACAATTGAGCCTGCTAAAACTACCGCTCCGTCACCTATTTTTACTCCTCCTGCAATAAATACATTTTGTCCAATCCAACAGTCTGAACCAATCTGTACCATTGGTTTTACTTCATTAAATTTTTGAGTGTTTACAAATGTATGACCATTTTGACATTTTACAGAATAGAACATGGGACACGTTGTTGCAAAAGGAGCCTTTATTGGATGAAATCCTCTGTTTATATGTACGTTAGGAGCTATTGAGGTAAATCTACCAATATCTGCACTAATGTTAGAATTGTCTCCAATATAACTACCATACCCCAATTTCCCTTCAAAACGTACATTTCTTCCTAAAGCATTAGCTCCTTCAAATAAAGCTCCGTCATATATAATTGTTGAATAATAAAATTTCAAATCATCATACTTGCTTAAATAAACAAAATATCTGTATGTATATTTTATACAATCCTTAATGTTGTGTGATATTTTTTTTATGATTTTAATAATCATTGCTTCATCTTTTTAAATTCATTTATCCATATATTTCCTATGCGTGTTTTAGAAAAACGTTTTGCTGACTCTATAGAATTAATGGCCATTGATTCCCTATATCTGTCATTTATCATCATTTTATGAAGACAGTGAATATATTTGTCAATATTACATTCTTCAATAATAACACCGTTATAGTTATTAGTTATTATATCTGTTAGTGATTTATATGATTTAAAAGCTATAGGTACACATCCCATTTGTTGAGCCTCTGTTAATGTTAATCCCCATCCTTCAAATGCAGATGTCATCATGAATATAGAAGATTGACGATAATATTTTTCTGTATCTTTTTGTAATCCTTCGAAATATACATTTGGGATGTTTTCTTTTCTCACCATATTTAAATATTCATTTTTATAAATTCCATCGCCAACAATAATAAAATTCCAATCTTCAACATCTCTATATTTATGAACTTCTTTCCATATCTTTAAAGCTAATTTTATGCGCTTCTGATTTTCCGAGAATCTTGCAACCAATAAGACATTTTTTTTCTTTTTGGGTAAATCTTTGGGAAGAAAAAAAGATGAAAATGAAAGTGCGTTTGGTATAATGATAAATTTTGAATCATCATTTATTTTTGCAAACAACTTCCAATCTGTGATAAAGTTTTTTGAAAGCAATATCACATGATCAGCATCTTTATAAGCTATTTTATAGTACTTACGTACAAATCTGTTATAATACCATATAGTATATGGTAATTTTATTATTGACAATAAATTTCTAATCTTTTTGGGAAAAGAGTGAGCTTCTTTAAAAGATACTCTTTTGCGATCATAGTTGTTAAATAAGGTTTCTGCACCTGGATTAAAATGATGTACAAATAACAATTTGACTGATTTGTTTGATAATAGTATTGATTGTCTAAATAGTGATATAATCGTATAAGAACCTTGAATAACAATTATATTAATATTATTGTTATTGATAAAATGTGACAAAATACATTTATCCGTATTCTCGGAAATTCTTAATCTTTTAACAAAACAATTTGAAGGTTGTATGTTAGGAGCTAATTCGTTTGTGTAAGTTAGAAAACATTTGATATCATTCTGTTCTGAGAAATATTGACATAATGTTTCTGTAATTCTTTCTGTGCCTCCTTTTTGAGGAGAAACGTCAGAAACGGTGTAGAATAAAATATTCATTCCTTATTTAATTTAAAGCGTATTTGTAACATTCTATAACACTTTTTGCATATTGTTCCCATGTATACTTTTTTTGAATCATTTCAGATGCATTAGTTCCCAATTCTATTCTTAGTCTTTCATCCTTCGATAATTTTAATATTGCATCTATTATAGCCTCTGAATCTTTTTGAGGTATTATAATTCCATTTTTGCCATTTGTTAGTGGTAAACCACTTTCTTCCGTTGCAATCACTGGAATTCCTGCTGCAAGGGCTTCCATTCCTGAAGAAGCACATCCTTCTGCTAATGATGGAAAAACATACATATCACAATCTGTAAGGTATTGTTTTAACTCATCTTGTGGTACAAATCCTATATAATGAATATAATCTGCATCATATCGAGATAGAATTTTTCGTTCGTCGGCAAATGATCCAACTATATATAATTCTACTTTAATTCCACGATCGTGTATTTTATGTATAGCTTCAAGAAGATAATATCCACCTTTTCGAAATCCGAATCCTCCTGTAAAAAGCACTTTTATAGCAGCATTTGAAGATATTTTATAATCTTTCTTCAGACTATAAAAATCTTTTCTAACTCCTAAATATGCAACTTTTATTTTATTTGGATCATATCCTTCATTTACAAATGTTCGTTTAACGAAGTCTGAATTAACAAGTAGTACATCTGAATCTTGGCAATCCTCTAAAACTTGTTTCCAGAATGGAGAATCTGGACCAAATCCCCAATACATATTATAATTATCATATTCGGGTTTTAAAACTTTTTCTATAAAAGCATTGTGAGCAATACTAGCATCAACAACAATACGCATTCCTTCTTTTTTAGCCTTTACAATTGCTCCACCACGACCGTTTCCTGCTCTTACATGAAAAATGCTTGCATTGTGTATGTGTTTTTTACAAAGGAAGCCATACAAACGTGCTGCTTTGTCATTTGTGAATCCTGAATAAGGCACCATCTTGCCGAACCATAAAAAAAACTCTGGTAAAGCTAATCCAATATTTGATAAAGCACCATCGCATTTTCGTTTTTTAAAACTTTTATTTAAATCCTTATGTATTATTTTTGATAATAGATTTACTAGCCATTGTTGTCTTGGGGTCGGCAACCATCCTTGCAATATAGTTAGATTCACATAATTGCAGATATAATTAGCACCTTTTATTAAATGAAGCGGACCAAATGTTGATAAAATTACATTCATGTGATATAAATTTATTTAAACCAAACTATTCTTTTTATAAAACTCCTTACTCCAATGATGTCTAAAAATTTTTTTAACTTATTCCCCCAGCTATATTGTGATAAAAAAATAGATGTTTTTTGCAAAAATGACTTGTTTCTCCAGCTATTATGTGCACAATGAATAGCTACACTATTGTCTGTGGCATTTTTAATGCCAGTAAATATCTCTTGAGGATATATATTCACATTTGCACCTAAAGATTGTTGTCCTTCAATATATTTGAAACCATATTTTTCTGCACATAACGCAAGAATATCTGGAAGAATTACTTTATCATAATAACTCCCGTCTTGCATTATGAAAACTTTGTCATTATAGAAATCAAGACAACATTTTAAGAATTCATTACCTTTTTCCCCACCGAAAATTGCAGACTGTATGCCAATTCCGCGAATATGTTCTACGTATTCTTTTCGTGTATAGTCCTTATTTAAATCATTTTTGATAATTCCTAATGATTTAACCATATCTTTATGGTATTCAATAGAAGAAAAAAAACCATTATTTAAATAATTATCAAAACTTTTTTTTACTATAACATCTGTATCTAGATATATACCTCCTTCTGAATATAATGCATACAGTCTGACATAGTCAGAAACAAAAGCAAATTTTTTACATTCATATGCTTCTCTAACATATAAAGGAGCTTTAGATAATTCAAAATTACTTTCGTTCCATTCTTTTAACTCATAATGAGGAAGAATTTTTTTCCATTGATTTATGTACATAACAAACTGTTCGGGAATAGGATGTTTGCCAAACCAACAATAATGTATAATTTTTGGTATCATTTTTCAATTCCTTTATATTTACAATATATATTATATGTTATTTTTGATATTTTATTTAGAAATTTGGAAAGAAACTCTGATTTTGAGGAAACTGCTAATGCTGTTTGTACAAATGGATTTTCACGACTACCATCATATGTCATGTGGTAATAATCTTTTAATATTTTTGGAGGTAAAATGCGTTTTTTTACTTCTTCACGTTCGCTCATTAATTTACCATATTGGGTATTACTCATACCTGAACGATCATATTTGCAGATAACTATATCTGTTGTTTTATATCCACAATCTGCCAATATAATAGATCTTATCCAAAATTCCCAATCTGACACTATTCTATTTTTTTCATTATAAGGAAATTTGAGTAATAAATCTCTTCTAATAAATGATGCCTGATGTGATATAGATGACGATAAAAAATAATAGAGTGTTAAATTTTTAGGTGGATACCAAAAAGAAGAACTTTTATCATTATTATATGTAATTCCTGTGCATACTCCAACTTCATTCGCTTGCAAAAGAACTTTTGCTATTTTATCTAAAACTTGTGTGTCATAGAATTCATCGCCAGAATTCATGAATATCAGATAATCACCTGTTGACATCTTTACACCTTTATTCATAGCATTATATATGCCTGAATCTGGCTCACTTATCCATTTAGTTATATAATTACGTTTTTTGTAAATAATATCTTTACTACCATCATTACTATTGCCATCTACAATTATAAATTCGAAATCGAGATATTTTTGTGAAATAACAGAATTTATTGTAGCTTCAAGTCCTTTTTTGTTATTGTAATTAACTGTAATAACTGATATCTTCATAAGTCTTATTAGTATAATTCTTTAATCCATAAATTTAACTCTTCTGCACGTTTTTTCCATGAATAATTGTTGGGATCTATATTAATATAAGTTATTTGCTCTGAAATAATTTTTTTCATCTGTTTGCACATACTATTACTGTTTCCAGAAGAATAATAACACCCTTCATCTTTTAAAACTTCATAAGGTTCTCCTATTTTGCATGTGATAATAGGTTTTTGATAAGGTAGGTAAAGATACATTTTGCTTGGACAACGTGCCCAATCTTGAACAGTGTTGTTCATCGGAGAAACAAAAGCCGTTGCCAAAGAAAAATATTCAGAAATTTCTTCTTCCTCAACAAAGCCAGGCATAAAAACGAATTGTTCCAATTTATTGTCTTTGATAAAAGTCTTAGCTTCATCATAATGCCGACCTCGACCCAAAATTAGCATTTGAAATCTTTTTTCTGTTTTTTGCAATTCTTTTACAGCTTCAAGAATTGTAAATATTCCATAATTGCGAGTGACAGTACCTAAAAACACGAAATTAATTTTTCCTTCAAATCGTTTGAATTTGGGTAATGTATAATCAATGTCTATTTTCTTTATTATTTCAGGGTTAAATGCATATGGATAATACAACATTGGTTTTTTCAACCTTAATATTTTTGTAGCTCTATGCATAAACACTTTTTGTAAATACATACTTGCATTAAGCAATGCATTAGAATATATAATAGAATAATATTCATATAAATAACAGAATAGCCTATGAAGACCTTTCATGTCAGGTATTCCTGTTTGTAGTTCAGAATGCTCTACTAGTTTTTTGCTATTGTGAAATATTCCAACTATATTCCGCGTGACAAATGCACATATATAAAGAAAGTCAGGATTTATTTCTTGTATAAATTTATTTTTGTACTTGCGTTCTTCTATCATAGAACAATGTGGAAAATAGTATACTTTTATTTTCTCATTACATTCCATATCTGTGCGGTGATGGTTTTCTTTAGTATCTTCCATTATAATTGATACATCCCACCCTAAATCACAAAGTGGATTCGCTAATCCTAAGGCGCGTTTTGAAGTTGCAATACTTTTAATATCGCCGGTTGTTATAAAACATATTTTCATCTCTTGTATTTTTTCTTTCTCTTATATCTTTTCATTTGATTATAGCAAAAATATATTATAACCATATATACGGGTAATGTTAATCTAAAATGAGAAGGTGGAGAGAATAAGCCATTCCATAGAAAATTTAAAAATGAATAGGCTAAACAATATATATATGGAGAATGTGCTGATGTCTTTAAAGCTTTTATTGCCATTTTACAGAACATGATGAATATTCTCATTCCAGCAATAAAAGCCAAAATTCCATTATAAACTCCCCAACCTAAAATTACAGAATGTACAGGCATCCATGGTGTGCCTTGACCAGAATATACTTCTCCATGAAATTTGACTAACAGAGTCCAATATTTTCGTGTTGTATCCATAGCCCAAGCCCCATGTCCAAGCAATAACTTATCAAAAAAAGCAGTTATTCCTACAAAAAATTCACTTCGTCCCCTTACTAATAATTCAAATGGATTATATGGGTTTGATAAGCTGCGAATCTGATGATTGTTTCCGCTTGTTATATTTCCACTAAGCACTTCATTAACGTATAATACATATAATGCATAAATTGTACATAATATAATTATACTATATACTAATAATGTTTGCTGTGGAAGTTTTTTCTCAGCTGTCATAAAATATCCCAATACAGCTGTTACGACCAAAAACATACCTCCACTTCGAGCTCCCATTACTATCATTAACATTCCTGCAGCTAGAAATAGGATAGAATTCATTTGCTTTTTTAAATATATTGATAATGTTGCCAGGAGGAAGCCTATCATTGGAGCTAATTGCATTTTAACAAAACCAGACTCTTCACCTCCAATCATATTTTGTATATTAAGATCATCTGTTTCAGCAAATATAAAAATAGATATTCCTCTGGCAATTAGTATGTATGGAATGCATTTATAGGATTTCTGTATATAAAAGCATAAAAATGTAAGATGAAGTAATGAAAATATAGAAACTAAAATTCCACGTATAGAATTATTCAATCCATTTGATACAAAACATTCAGATAAAACTTGAGCCATTATCAAAAAAAAGTACATTTTACTAAGTACTTGAAAAAAGTTGCTTTGATGAATTTCTTTGTACTTTGTAAGAAACCATATAAAAATGATTATTTCTCCAATTGAAATCTGCCCTCCAATATTGATGTTATAACTAAAAAGAAATTCTACAAAAAAAATAAAAAAATTCGTCATGCTTTTTTGTTTTTTCTATCTATAAATGCTATTGCCACGATTACTTTGGTAATAAAGTTGTTCCAGCAATATTCAATTGTAATTTTATTTAGTGATGTATTATTAAAAATTTTAATGTACTTTTAGTGAATTATTATTGATGATTTTATTTTTGATGAAAACTATTCACTCAATAATAGTAAACTCAAAATTTTGTTCTTATTTAGAAATTTATAAATTGTAACTGACGGAAGATATCTATTATTTAGGAAGCAGGAAAATAGTCCCCACATAAGACTTAACAAATATAAATGTGTAAAACCTTTCTTTGTAAATTGACCTGAATCTGTTTTTAATGCTTGGATAGAAAAAAACACTTATTGTCTTAGCCTAAAAAAGGTTGTAAGCACTCAATTTAGGGCATCCCCCTTCGAAAGGGCACTTTTCAGTGTCCTAAACTGAGTTTTGTTAAAAAATTAGTTTTGAATTTAACATTGGCTGGCAGCCAAAGTGATTTTGTCAGGAACCATGTTAACATAATCCCTGCACCCGTTAAAGATATTTTTGAAAAAAGTTCCGATGAAATTCCAGATAGAACTGCCATGAAGCTTTACCGTTCCAATCACACTGTGATAGGTTGCCGCCATCTCAGCACCGGCATCACTACCATAATGAAGTGAATTGTTGCGTTGAGTGGTCAGCTTTCGAATAGTTCGCTCAGCCAGATTGTTGTCTATCGGTAATTCACCATCATCCAAGTAAGCAAAGATCTCTTTCCAGAACCGGTTCAGATAATTGAGAGCTTCTCTATAATACTGGCTTCTAAATTCTGAATCCTTTGACTGTTCACTATCCAACAGGCTGCGCAGCTCTATCAGCAGCTCCTTCGTTTCCAGACTTTGCCTTTCCCGCAACCGTTCTTGGGAAGTTAATCCGGCATCATCGTATTTACGCTCCCTCATAAAGAACTCCTTTAAAATTTTGGAAAAGCGTTCTGCATTCGGTTCACTACCCTGATTGGAAGCCTTGACAAACTTGTTCTTGGCATGTGACATACAAACCTGGTGTACAGTATCTTTAAACCGGCCTGAGTTCAGCTCATTGCCGATAAATACATAAGCATTGTATCCGTCGGACATTATACTCTTCAATTCTGCATCGCCCAAAAAGTCTGTAAGTACATCACGACCACGCGAGCCATTCTCATAGAAGAAAATGGCTGTTTTCCGGGCCTTGTTGACCAGAACCCAAATGTAGCACTTCTTATAGTGATCGTATTTGCGCACTTTACACCAGGTCTCGTCGCAGTTCACTATCGAATCTTTTTCCAAAGCTATAGACTTCAATACACAGACCAGTTCGTCCAGGTATGTCTTACCTTTCTTAAGCCAGTTGCGCAACGTGTTTTTAGAAATGGTCATGCCCGTATCTGTCAGCCATTGGTGAAGAAGACCAAAAGTCACATTCTTTACATAAACTTCGTAGGCGATAGCCTGCAGAAATTCAGGAGCAGCCTTAGTACCTTCAAAACTGGTTACTACATCCGGATGGCCTTCAGAAGGGAAATAGCCCTACTTCGGCCTTTTACCAGGCTCTGCATAATGAACCATCTCAAAACATTCTTCCGTAAGGAAAGTACGGAAACTGAACACCCGTACCATTCTCCTTTCAATGATCCGACCGGGAACCTTTGTCAAATCAGAAGGATGCTCTGTCGCCTCTCCGGCTACCCCCATCGTTTTATAACCGTCAGGGCGATTGGACAAGTCACGGTCTTTCCCGGAAGGCTCTTTTAACTCTTGGGATGGAACATGACCAACTGAATCCGTACGAAGCGTATCATCGGTTCCATTATAATCATCTTTCTCCTTCCGGCGGTCTGAATCACTTGTTTTAGCTTTAGATTGTATCTTTTGACGTCTATCACCAAAACGTTCCTGATGGGCATAATCAAGTTTTTCTTGAAGTGATTTTATCTTACGCTCAGCCGATTTGCGAAGTTTATGCTCTTCTGACAACCGATTCTCAAGGTCAACATGTTTCGATTGCATGGATGACATCTGATCCTTCAGTTCTTTCATCTGAGCCATAAAATCCTCTAAAACAAGCTTCATGGCATCACCTGTCAACCTGAGATCCTGATTTTGCTCAGCAAGGTATTGTATGTATCGGTCTTTCTGATCCTCTGCCATACCTGCACTATAATTTATAGGGTTGCGTGAGTAGGTTCCCCTACTCAACAACTCTCGTTTTGTTGTAATTATATCTTGCAGATCGATTATACTTAAACCTTTGATTTACAGCATAAAAGGCAGTAAAACAATCATAAAACCACAAGTGTATATTTAATTTAATTATCTGATTTTTAACATTTTAGTTATCGGGATTTCAAGGATCAAAGCCACGTCTTTCCAGTCAATCCGATAAACAGTATCTGCCCCGTTCCGCTCCACTTTCATGAACTGATAACCTGCAACAAACTTCTTTTCGAACAGACTATATGAACGATTATCAAATGAAAACATACGGACTATTCTGCGATTTCGAGACATGACTATAAAGACGTCTCCATCATTGGGCTCACGGTGAAGCCGTTCACGAATGACAGACAGCACACGGCTGTGTTTACAACGCATATCGGTGAAATCACGGACATAATAAAAATGATTGAGACCGGTAACACTCAACATAACCCCTCCAGTTTCTCTACCATACGAACCAAATCCGGGTAGCTTAAATTCTTTTGGGACAAATGCAAGCCATTGCTGATACGAATCTCAACCCAAATACGAACAGGGTGATCAGTTCTGCCTGGTGATACCGGTTGAGGTTGATCAATGGCACTGGATTTTTCCTCATGACCGATTACAGGAGCACCATCAACCTGGACTTCAACTACTTTTTTCCGGGTATCCCTGTACCATTTCTGAAAGATGTTATAAGGAACTTTGTTCTTAACACAAAACGATTGGAGAGATTCTCCATGAGGTAAAGCCTCGGTCTGGTACTGAAAGTAAAACCTTTCAAGATCTTCACTGCTATACATAAATTCTAAAATTTTTGTTCGCAGCGAAGATAGAAGTTTCAATTATGAGCCAATTTTTGACTGCTTACATGTCATTGTTCTTTATTTCATTTTATTCTTCAAGAATGTACTTATCATATTTTTTTCTTGTTTGCTTAATCCGATTACTATAATGATTAAACTTAATGAAATGCTGTTTAAACAGAGAATCGAAATTAACCCCCAAGTAGTCTGTGGAATAAACAATGTAATTATTTTGCATATAAACAATGCTGGTACTGCTACACAGAAGCAAGGTTTGATTACTTTTTTAAGTAATTCATTTATTCTTATGATTGAAACTTTTGATGCTATCCATATTCGTATTGTGCAAACAAATATTTCATACAATACCATTGCTATTATCAAGACATTAGGGTTATTGGTTGTTATGCCGGCATAGTAGCTGATAGGCAAAACTAATAAATATATAGCTTCGGGCCATATCATAAATTTAGTAATATTACCGATTGCATATACTGCTGTTCGTATTGTTTCAAAAGAAGCATAGGTAAGACTCAGAAATATGGTGCATTGTGCATAAGTCACTGCATATGGTGGCACATTACCTAGCCAGAGGTGCATGATATATTCCGTTTGAAAAAGAAATGGTATCATTATAAAAAAAATAAGAAATACTTGAAATTTACTTCCTGCATAGACAAGTTTTTTATGTATATCTAGTTCACCATTGGCGTATGTTTTTGTTATTTGTGGAGCAATGGCACGTTGCAGATTTTGGGCAAATGACAGAACTGAGTTTTTCAATTGAATTGAAATTGTATATACAGCATTAATAGCTACCCCGAATGTAAGATTGATAACAAGGACAAATCCTTGTGACGAAAGAACCTGCAAAGCACCGGAAGCAGAGGATATACCGGCAAATTTGCCAATTTGTATTATTTGTTTTTTGTCTATAATCATATGATAATGGACTTCCGGAAATTTGCGATGGCAATATATCTGATAAGCTATTCTTATTAATATGCTTATTGTTGCCATCAATATAGCATAGATTAATAAACGGCCAGTAGGAAAATAGCTAAGACAATAGGCTGAAGCACATGTTAAGATTACTTGAAGAATACTGATAGCAGCAAAAGCATTCATTTTTTCATGTGCTACGATTAGTGAATTATAAGGAATGCTTATAAGACCAACTATACAAGTGAGTACTGATATTTGAAACACCCATTGGGCTGCATCCATACTTTCCGCTGGTATGTTTATTTTGGTATGTAGAAACCATAAACCTCCGATCTCAAGTAGTATAAATATGATTCCGGACAATAAGAATATGACATTTAAGCAAGAACAAAATACTTTATTTGGATCACCGTTATCACGTCCTATTTCATAAGTTAGAAAACGTTGTACGGCATTGATCATTCCACCACTGAAAACAGCGAACATACTGACAATACTACCAACAACACCATAGATTCCCATATTCTCTACACCAAGATTAGCAAGTGTTAAACGTGTGGTATACAAATTTAGCCACATCGTAAACAACATACGTACATAAAGTAAAATGGTGTTTTTAGCTAAGCGATTTTTGTTAAAATTGTCAGACATTGATGGCTGGAATGTTTATTTTAAAAGTTTTTCTTCTATTTGTTTAATAGACATCTTTCTGATTTCAAGAAAAAATGTTATTTTTAATGAGCTAATAGTCAATAATATGAATTTAGAAAATTTCTTCCAATCAAATTTCTTTTACAGCATGGAGCAAGCCCCATCTACCAACGAATGAATCTTGTTTAATATTAAACATTTTTTTATGGAATTCTATATTCCGACCCAAGATAAGATATGAGCCTTACCTTTTTTTCACACGGTCACAGATCGAACAACTGCTTTTTTATAAATTAGTAGATGATAGAAAAATCTTATTTAACGGTTAATTTCTAAATGCGTTTGCTTCCTCTCGATTACTTTGTTACGAAGTTTATGTTATAGAAAAAAGTATCGGGAAAGAATAGCCTGTATCACAACTCAAGCGTGTCTGTTGCCTTTGAAGGTACTTTTGGAAAACTGTTCATTCAAAATGACGGTAACATCTGTTTCAAGCAAGGGATAATCACGTGAATCTTCTTTTCTGTCATATCAGTTGTATTCCGTTTTTCAGAGCTTCCTGCACTACCGGTGAATCCTCATGGTCACCGATGACGTCAATCTTTTGGTCACCCAAATGCAGTTTCAAGCGTGCGGTCATGCGGATACGTGCCAATACACCCTTCTTTTCTCCCATGCTGCGGACTAATAAATCAATATCTTCCGCGCTTTTCGTCATTCAGACGGGAACCGAAGAGATATACTTGCACTGTTTCACTATAAATATCTTTGGCTATTTGGATGATGGTCTGTTTTCCCTCCACATTTCCTAGCGTTCGTCATCCTTATTTTATCTTCTCCACAAACCCCACCGGCATATCAACCCCCGCACATCCCAGCAAATCCAGTCTTACCACCACTTTCGCTTTTCCATCCATTTCCACCAGTTCTCCTTCCAGCCCCTTTAGCGGACCTTTGACCACCCGTATCAATTCTCCCGGAGCCAATGGTGCGGCACACATCTCCACCGCCTCGTCCGAATAATCCAGCATAAATTTGAACCGTTCCATCTGCTCGTCCGGAATCACCGCCGGAGTATGTTTGCCATGCAGCACCATATACCGGCTGATGGCCGACAGCGTGAGCACCTGCGAACGTTCCGCCACATCCACATGAACAAAAATCATCATAGGGATAACCACCCGTTCTATTTTCTTTTTCCGGTAAGTCCATTGGCGGATTTCTTCTTGTACAGGCAGGAAGTTTTCTATATTCATTGCAGTCAGCCGTTCGGCCGTCTTCTTTTCGTGGTGAAGGCGGACATACGCCACTAGCCATTTTTTCATATTCGGAGGAAGGAAAAGTAATGTTAGATGTTCTAAAAATTGAAAGAAATGATGCCTCTTAAGCACGCTACGCTGTTACCTGTGTCATTCCCAGGTAAGCTTGTCGTTAAATTCTGATGCAAATATAGACAATATTTTACGATAACAAGCTATTTATTCGCAAAAAATGAAAAAATTAACAAGAATAATACATTTATTCCTACTTTTGTACTTTTTATATTTTAAATCATATTAACATCATGGAAAAATCAAGATTTATAAGAAAAATAATGGCAGATTGCAGTTCTTTCAGGAACTGGAGATAGTAATGGTGAAATATCGCCTGTCCGGTGAAGGATACACCGATGAGGAAATGAGGGTTTTGAAACACATGTGTAAGGATACACTGGTTGATATAAACGAGTTTATGCGGAAAAAGGAGGAAAAGAAGAAGAAAGAACGGAAAGAGAAGAAAAAGAGGAAAGAAAGGAAATAAGGAATAAAATGTAAAAAAACACTAAAAGGAAGTCTCCCGGTTATTTGTACACTTGTGTAATGAATGGGGGTTGTAAATCAATACTTTATGTTTGGTTAGTGTACAATTTTAACTTTTGATTGTATGGGTTTGCAATATACTTTTGTTTTCATGGTGGAGGGAAATGCCCTCCTTTTGATAATTTAAATTCATACATGAATGGTTTATACCGATTTATGCTCTTTCTATTTCTCGGTGTTTGATGAACATGCCGTGGATATGACATTGAAAGAGTTTGTGGAACTTCTGCGTGGCGAACGTTGGAAAGCGCAAGTGGAAGAGTATCAGCGCCTGAAGGCTTCGGGCAGGGAGACAGAGGCCAAGAAATTAAAGAGAAAACTGGCCGCGCTGGTGATAGCCGGGCGTTGCGAAGGGAGCCATGCCGAAACTAATCTGAAGCAGTGGAGTGGGGACGCCATGCTGGATGTGGATAAATGTAACGGCCGTGTGTCTGAGTTCTTGCAGGTCTTGAAGGACACTCCTTGGGTGAAGGCGGCATGGCGCAGCGTTTCGTACGACGGGCTGAAGCTGGTGGTGCGTGTGGAAGCAGAGAGTGTGGACGAGTATCGTCTGGCATACGCGTTGGTGGCATGGCACGTGGCGCAGCTTCTTGCCTTTCCCTGTGACATGAGTTGCAAAAATCCCACCCGTCCTTGCTTTGCGTCGTATGATCCGGAAGCTTTTTTTCGTCCGGATACCGAAGTTTTTCCCTGGCGCCGCTTTGTGACGGAGCATCCCGACAGGGTGGGGGAGATTCTGGCAGAGTTGAAAGTGAAGACCCCGGCAAGTGCATCCAAGCCTCTCGTTGCGGCTTCGGGTATGCTGCACACATTCTTCAACGAGTTCTTGGCGCAGAATCCCTTTGTGGATGGCAAAAAGAATGAGTTTTTGTTGAAGCTGGGACGTATCGCCCGCTATAAAGGAGTGGGGGAAGAAGAGTTGGTCCGGCTGAAAACGCTGGCGGTGGAAAGGCTGGCGGGTATGGGGTGTGCCGCCGGGGATATACCTCCGCGCATAGACTCCGGATACCGGTATGCCGACATGAACAAGGGCCCCGAAACACCTGCTTCCAGGGCTCACAAGGCTCAAGGCTCACTTAGGCGGTATTCTGATTCCGGCGAAGAGGGTGAAGAAGCTGAAATAGAGAAACTTGAGGCTGACAAATTGCGCCGCAATGTTCCGTGTCTTCCGGATGAGCTGTTCGACCGTTTGCCCGACTTTTTGAAGCGTGGTTTGACACACGTCCGCAACAAGCGCGAGAGGGATATTCTGTTGCTCTCCATGATTACCAACATCAGCGGTTGTCTGCCGGGGGTGAGGATGAATTATGGAGGAATGGTTTATTCCGCCGATCTCTACCTGGTGGCTTTAGCCGGTTCGGGCAGAGGAAAAGGGGTGATGCAACTGGCGGCAATTCTGCCCGCAGCCATTCAGGGGTATTACGATGAACTGAACAGGAAGGATGAGCGTGAGTACCGGCAGAAACTGCTGAAGTGGAATCTGGAGGAACGGCTTGCCGCTCAGGAAAAGAGGGTTCCCGATTTGGACCAATGCCCGGAGATGCCGGTGGAACGCATCCTGAAGGTGGCTCCCAATATTTCGAAAAGCCAGTTGATATTGGCTTTGGAGGCGGGTGGATCGGTCGGCTTGGTGATGAATGCCTCCGAGCTGGATATGATAAGTTCTGCCATGCACCAGGAGTATGGAAAACATGATGATGTGATGCGTGCCGCCTCCCAGCACGAGGAGGTGTCTTCTTATTTCAAGACGGATCACCGGCTTGTTATTGTGAGTGATCCTCATCTGGCATTATGTGCTTCGGGTACTCCCGCCCAGTTGCATAAATTTATTTCTTCGCTGGAGAATGGGATGTACAGCCGTGTGGCTTTCTATGTGGGACAGGCCCCCTGGGAGTATAAGTCTGCCAATCCCGGCAAAGTCCGGCTGGATATGCGCGCTTATTTCAAAGGAATGGGCGAGGAGCTGCTGCGTATGTTTATCTTTCTCTCCGGATCGTCTACCGAGGTGATTTTCACCGAGGAACAATGGAAAGAGCATACGGAGCGTTTCAGAACGTATCTGCGTGAGGTAGTGGCGGAAGATGATGATTCTCCGGGTGCTATTGTGCTGCGCCACGGACTGATGATGTCTCGTATTGCCATGGTGCTGACTGCATTGCGTAAGTGCGAGCCGCAATGGAATACATCGGAGTGGAAATGTTCGGATGAGGATTTCCGTACGGCAATGCAGATAGTGGATGTGTTGCTGGAACACAGTTTGCTGCTTTCCACTTCCATGGATGATACTGCCGGAAGAATCAGGCCGGTAAAGGCTTTTTTCAAACTGCGTCCCATCTTGAAAACAATGCCGCGTGAGTTTACATATTCGGAGCTGATGGCGGCTGCCAATGAAGCAGGGTTGCCTACAGCATCCGTGAAACGTTATTTGTTGCGTTTGGTGTATTATCAAATCGTTGAGAAAGAGGATGGTAAGTATAGAAAGACCGGTAAGTCTTGGCCTAAATTACCGCCTAAGTGAGCCCTGAGCCTTGTGAGCCTAAAATACTGGTAAAAAAGGTCCTGTTGTTTTCAAAAAACAACAGGACCTTTCCGGTAAAACAACAGGGGATTTAAAAAAAACAACAAGGTCTTTCGAAGTAAACAACAGGTCCTTTGGGAAGCGTATGTCCTAAGGCTCTCCCAGATGCCTCACTATGATTGCCACTTCATGCTTCAGAAAGCTGTGGCGGAATTTGTTGTAGCCCGCTTCGTTTAATTCTTCCTGCAGCAGCATATTTCTCCGCATCCAGCGATATAGGGTTTGCAGGGCTGCCGCAGCGGTCCGTCCGGGGCTATATAATTCTGCCAGTTCCGCTTTGTCATACGCTCTGATAATGAATGCTTTTTCTTCTTGGTTCATGTTCTTTTATCTGTTTTGATTATAGAGTAAAGATACACAAAATGTCCTTGTTTTCCTACTCTGCCTGTAAGTTATTCTCGACATTTCTCGACAATGTTCTACGGCTCTCTACCAATGTCGACACAGGGCTTCCGCTTCATCGTATCTTTGTAGTGTAATCAAAAGTCAATCATAGCCGGCTTAGTGATTAATAGTTGATTGTCAGTGTGTTTCTTAATTTAAAAGTTTTAATTTTTAATTTTAAAAGTATGGGAAGAACAGTTTCTTATTCGGTAGTAAAGCGTAATAATCCGCTTGATCAGGATGCGGTGCCTAAGTTTTATGCACAAGCTCAGGCCAATGGCCATGTAGAGATTCGCGAAATGGCGGATCGTATTCAGAAGACCTGTACGGTGACGCGTGCGGATGTAATGGCTGTGCTTGTTGCTTTGGAGGATGTGATTATGGAGGCTCTGGAAGGGGGCGAGATTGTAAGGCTTGCCGATCTGGGCACTTTCCAGATAGGTTTGAGTGGAAGAGGTGCGGAAACGGAGGATACGTATGATGTGTCGATGATTAGAAAAGCGCGTATCAATTTCCGTCCGGGTATTGCGCTAAGCGGTATTCTGGCAGCACTGAAATATACGAAAGTGGATAAATTGCCGGTGAAAACGAAGGAGGAGCAAAAACCTGCTTAAGTAGGTGGCGGACAAGTGTTTAATTAAAAAAAACTGTAGAATGAAAGGTAAATCTGTTTGGAGCACTATTTTGAAAGTGGTGATTGCAGTAGCTACGGCTATTGCGGGTGTAGTAGGAATCAGCTCGTGCATAGGGGGATGAGAGTGATTAATCTGATTGTTGTCCACTGTTCCGCCACAAAGGCGGACAGGGACTTTACCGAACAGGATTTGGAGGTGTGCCACCGCAGGCGTGGAATGAACGGACCCGGATATCATTTTTATATCCGTAAGAACGGGGATATAAAAACAACCCGTCCCATAGAGAAAATCGGGGCGCATGCGCGTGGGTATAATGCGCAGAGTATCGGGATATGCTATGAGGGGGGAGTCAGCGAGCGGGGCAGGCCGGCGGATACGCGGACGGTGTGGCAGAAACATTCATTGCGTGTACTGGTCAGGGCGTTGCTGGTGGATTATCCCGGTTGCAAGGTTTGCGGTCATCGGGATTTAAGTCCGGATTTGAACGGAAATGGTGAGATAGAGCCTGAGGAATGGGTGAAACAGTGTCCCTGTTTTGATGTTTCAAAAGAAAAGTATAGTAAATAATATTTATATATTAAAACATAATAAGACTAATTCTCTTCTGAATTTGTTAAAATATTAACGTTCTAGAAAGAGGATTAGTCTTATTTTATTATGTAATCAATTTTGAAATTACTTTTTGTTTACATTTTCTGCGCCGTATCCATAGCCGTAACCGTATTTTTTACCATATCCGTAATACTTGCCATACTTGCCGTATCCATAGTAATATCCGTACTTTTTTTTCTTCATGTCTAGTCCGTTGATAATGGTACATAGGTTGGGCAGTTTTTTCTGTTCGCCCAGTTCGTTGATTAAAGTATAATCTGCCTTGTGGGTGTAGTCTGCCCGGCACACATAGATGCTGGCATTGGCTACTCGCGAAATCAGTTGGGTGTCGGTCACCATGCCGATGGGGGCGGTATCCAGAATGATATAGTCAAAATGCTTTTTCAGTATGTCGATAGCCTGAGGCAAAGATTCACGTGCCACCAATTCGGTCGGGTTGGGAGGGATAGGACCTCCGGGCAGAATGGACAAGTTAGGATTGATGTTTGAAACTTGTACCAGCGACATCAGGTCGGTATGTTCCGGATTAGCGAGGAACTGGCTGATGCCTTGTTCCTTGCGTGACAATTGGAAAGCTTTGTTCAGACCCGGCTTGCGGATGTCAAGCCCCACAATCACAATTTTCTTTCCTAATAAAGCCAGACTGACAGCCAGATTGGAAGCGATAAAGGTTTTGCCTTCTCCTGTAGTGGTGGAGGTAACCAATATAACTTTCTCGTTACTCTTCATCATATAAAGTACATTGGTGCGTACATTACGGAAAGTTTCGGCCATCAGGTCGTTTTGGTTTTCGTGTACTACGATGGCTCCCTCCGAAGATTTATTTTCAGAGAAAGGTACGTCACCGACTATAGGAAGGGATGTGATTTTTTCCACATCGGCACGTCCTTCTATCTTGTATTTAAAAAGCTCGATGATATAGATCACGGCAACCGGCAGAGCGACGCCTAGAATCAGTGCTACCAGATAAATCATCTTTCCTTTGGGAGATACGGGGATGGCATCTGCCAGTGCTTCGTCTACTATGCGGGCATTGTTGGCGGTAGATGCCAGAGTGATGGCATTTTCTTCACGCTTTTGCAGCAGCATCAGGTAAAGTCCTGCTTTGATTTCCTGTTGGCGCGAGATGCTGACTAGCTGGCGTTCCTGTCCCGGAGCATTGGTGATGCGTCCGGCATATTTGCCTGCCTGGCGTTCCAGATCCGCCTGGGTGATGGCCAAGCCTCTTTGCACGCTGTTGATGGTGGTCAGTACATTACTGCGCATGGCGCGGATGCTGGCATCCAGATTGACTACCACCGGGTTGTTTTCCTGAGAGGAGCGGAGCAGGCGCTTGCGTTCCAGCAGCATCTCATTGTAGCGGTTGATCAATTCGGTCAGTCCGGTATCTGTCAGGCCTACATTGACAGGAAGTACTTCGTAGGCATGATCCGGATTGTTGGCATAGCTGGCCAGGAATTGTACCAGCCGGAGCTGGGTGCTGTTTTCAGCACGTTTTTTTTCGTATTCCGAGTTTTCACTCAATGCCAGTTGGGCGTCGCTTTTCAAGTCGGTTAGCCCGGCATCGCGCTTGAAGGTTTCCAGTTCTTGTTCCGTGGTTCCCAGTTCGCCGTTGATAATATTAATACGTTCATCAATAAATTCTGCAGTCTTGGTAGCCACTTCGTTTTTATCGTCGTTGGCATCCCGGTTGTAGATTTCCACCAGTTTGTTGATAAAATCCATACCACGTTGCGTATGCGTGCTCTTTACAGAGATCTGTGCGATAGTGGTGGATTTGGAAGTAGGCTCTATGCTCAATGCTCCCCGGTAGCTGCCGGCCACACTGCGGGGGGAAGAAACGGTAGCCATGATTTTTTGCTCGCTTTTTGCGATTGTCGAATCAGCCGGGGTGAAGCTGAAAGTCCCCGACGGAGTGGTCAGCAAGGCAGGCAGTTTGTCGAATTGCTTGCTGTATTCCTGTTCTCCTATTGTGATCTTCACATTCAGTTTATTGCCCGGTTGCAAAGTCAGGTTGATATATGCCGGAGCAGGGAGTTTCTGAGCTTCTTCAGGGGTAATCCATACTTTGACAGGGGAACTTTTGTAAAGTTCTATATCATGAAAACTACTTTTTGCCGCATAGCTGATGTAAAGATCCAGTTCTTCCACTACTTTCTTGATAAGCGTGCGCGATTGCAGGATTTCTACCTCATTGTCAAAATTATTGATGGAAGAATAAAATCCCAAGTCTTCCAAGTCGGCCATGCCGCTGCTTGCTTTGCTGTTTTTGTCATTGTCTTTGATGATGACGGACGCCGAGATGTTGTATACCGGCGGGGTGTAACGCAAATAAAACCAGACTCCTGCCATGCATAACAGAATGCATGCCACGAACCAAGGCCAATGAATGGTATATTTAAAAAGAACCGCTTTAAAATCAGTCTTTTCTTCTTTTTCTTCCAGATAGAGGTCGTCGTATAAATCTTCTTTCATAATTCTGTTTATTTGGCAATGGTTACTATCAGGCTGACGAGTGAGACAAGGGTTCCCACTACAGAGAACCAGATTGTAGTACTGTTGCTGATTCCTGCATTTTTGGCTTTGGTCTTATTGGGAGTGACATACACTACATCATTCTGCTGGAGGTAGTAGTAAGGAGATACGATGATGTCGGCATCGTTCAGGTTCAGCGGGATAACCTGGCGGTTGCCTTGCGCGTCTTCACGGATCAGTTTCACTTTGTTGCGTTGTCCGTATACGGTCATGTCCCCTGCCATAGCCAGTGCTTCCATGATATTTACTTTTTCATTGGTGATGGTGAATGTACCGGGTTTGGCAACTTCTCCCATCACAGAGATTTTGTAGTTTACCATGCGCACATTTACAATAGGGTCTTCTTTGATATAGGTCTTCAGTTTTTCCTTTATCATGTTTTCCGCTTGGCTTTTGGTAAAGCCGCCGATGTGCAGTGTTCCCAAAACAGGGAAATCAATGTTTCCGTTATTGTCTACCAGATACTGCTGTAATGCCGGTTGGCTGGTAAGGTTTTTGCTGTTTGCCGTGATAGGGGTGGCTACCGTCAGATTAAAGGGAATGGCGGCATCGGGATCACTGGTATTCACCGTGATAGTCAGCAAATCTTTAGGCATGATGTGTGCATCATACAAGGGTGTTTTGACATTTGCCATGTCCAGGTACTCGGACCCTTGCAGGTAAGGTACTTTTTTGTAGGCGCTGCAACTACATAGTAGTAGTGAAACCAGCGCGAATAGGGTAAGTTTCAATCTTCTCATTTTTTGGCTCTCTATTAATTTAATTCTCTATTTTGAACTTAATAAGCTTGCTTGTCTTTGCGTAACACATTTGCCACGGTTTTGTACATGATATAAAGGTCGAGTAGGAAAGACCAGTGCTCCATATACCATATATCGGCTTTCACACGTCCTTCCATGTCTTCCAGCTCACGGGTTTCGCCACGGAAACCGGTCACTTGCGCCCATCCTGTGATACCGGGTTTGATGAAATGGCGGACCATGTATTTATTGATTATTTTGGAATATTCTTCCGTGTGTTTCAACATGTGAGGGCGTGGTCCCACAATGGACATATCTCCCAGCAATACATTGACGAATTGCGGAAGTTCGTCAATATTGGTCCGGCGCATGAAATCGCCGAATTTGGTTTTTCTAGGATCATTGAGGGTGGCCTGTAAGGTGTCCGATTCCTTGTTTACTTTCATGGAGCGGAATTTATAACACCAGAATTCTTTGTTGTTCAATCCGTTACGTTTCTGACGGAAGAATATGGGACCCGGAGAAGTGATTTTGATAGTCACTCCTACAATAAGGAATATAATGGGGAATAATGTGCATAAAAAGAGCAGTGAGAAGATTACATCGAATATGCGTTTCAACATTCTGTTCTCTATTTTCCCCAAGGGCTCCTTGCGGATGCTGAGGATGGGTACGCTGCCTATCATTTCAAAGTGCATGCGGTGACGCAGGTAGTTGCGCACATTGGGCACGCTGTAGAAATGTATCAGGTTGTTCTCGCAATAGTTGATGATCGGCACGATGTATTCGCTCAATGCCGAAGGCAGGCAGCAGTAAAGCTGGTTCACCTTGTGCTGTGCCAGGTAACTGATAACTTGCTCCGGTTTTCCCAAATAGGTACAGCTGGCGGGGAATTTGGCATTGGGGGTGGTGTCAAAATAGCCTAGTACCCGGTAGCCGGTAGTAGCATCGGAGGTCATTTCATGGTACAGCTCGGCTATATTTTCGGTGCTTCCCAAATAGAGGACGGTACGGAAATTTCCTCCATGGCTTCTATATAATCGTATGCCATAACGGAAAAGCAGGCGATAGACAGTGATACAGAGGATGAGCAGAATGAAATAATAGATAAAAAAGCGTTTGGAATATATTTCAAGCTCGGATAATACCATCAGTCCGGTCGATAGAAAAGAGAAATAGAACACATTGCGGAGTACCCGGAATACAATTTGGTCGGCACGGGCTCCCCGACGATGCAGTATGACACCTCCTGAAATAGTGCATGCAAAATAGCATACGCTGAACAGAGTCAGGATTTGGGGTAAAGTACCGCTACAGGCTCTTTCCCCAAACAACTCGTTCCATATTGAATTAAATGAGATGAAAAGTACATTCAAAATGACTAAATCTCCTAGAATGACTGCTAATTTTAGTACTTTGTTGAATCTCTGGACTTGTATCATAGGTTAAATTTTTTAGATGTCAGATCTATGTTATGTTTTTTTAAATAGATTTCAAATGCGTCATTTTTTTTCTTTTTCTGCTCTCCTGTTACTTTGTAAGTAACAGAAAATTTATCAATAAACATATTGTATAATTCATATTTCGCTATTTTACAATAAGTAAGATATAAATATCTGAAATATAATATTTTAATGCATTGCGTTGATTATGTAAGGCGTGATGTATATTGTTTTATTTTCTCATTTTTATCCAATTAAAAAATGTTCATTTCATTATTGCTTTTTATCTATCAAATAATCTTTTTTATTATTTTTTTAGAAAGAGAACGGACTATTTCTTGTTTGTTGTTGATTTATTGTCTATTTTTGCCCCCAATAAATTCTGTTACTTACAAAGTAACAGAAAATAAATAGTTTGATATTCAATGTTTTATCTATTTATGCTCTCTTTTTTCCATTATTTGAAACGTATAGAATTATCGCATCATTAGCTTTCTTTATCTCTTCATTCTTGAAATTTTTCAAATATGTTTCTGTAACTTTCACTGACGAGTGTCCAAAAGCCTCACATATTAATTGTTCGGAGAAATTACAATATTTGGCAAGGGTGGCCCAGGTATGTCTTGTAGTGTATGAACTGACCTTGGTTGCCACTCCGCATTTTTTCGCCAATCTGCCTAAATTGTAATTCATGGTTCGTAGTGCCTGCTGATACTCTGTATATAGATCCTCTCCGGTTTTTGTTCCACTGAGGATGGGAAAAAGGTAGGGAGAGTCCTGATTGGTATTTTGATATTTGTTTATCAGCTTCATTGCTGTTATCGGAATATCAACAATCATTTGCCCACCTGTTTTATATCGGCGATAAGAAAGTGTGTTGCCTTTCAAGTCGCTTTTGTGAAGATGGGCCAGATCAACAAAGGGCATTCCGCGTAATTGAAACATTAAATTAGCCCAAACTCTGCATCGTATCAAATCTTCCGGTAGTTTCTTTAGAGGAACCTCGTTTAGTAACTTGTTTATCTCTTCTACTTCCAATGCGCGTTTTATATCGTTTTTCACGCCGGTGTAGACATGATGAAATAAACGGGAATTCTCGGTTATTATTTTTTTATCCACTGCTTTGTTATAAGTTGCACGCAATGTCCGCATATAGGTGGAAACAGTATTCCAACTTAGTTGCTTGTCACGCAGGTAGGTTTCAAATTCTTTCAGATTGGCTCTGTTGAGCTGGTGAAAGTAAATAACCTCACATCCACAGAATTCACTGAATGCGTTCAAGGTGCTTTGATAAATGTGAGCCGTACCATAACGTTTCTCGTCTTTCAGTTCATCAATCGTTTTGTTCATAAACTCGTTGAATTTTTTTTTATTTCTCATAATGTTCCGTTTTATAGATTTTACAAAATAAGTTGTTTTCTTAACGGAATCGAATATAGGTTGAAATGTTCGAATTAGAAAGGTTATTTATCTAATTCTGCATTATTTATACGTATCATCCATCCGTTTACTTTCATTTGTAAACATATATAAGGTTGCTGCGGATCATTTGTTGAGTCAAGAAAAAATATCAGATTATAGCGGTCTTGCCTGTCAAGATATTCTTGTGGAGGCATATAGGTTGTCTCGACATTACGTGACAGGAGCAGATATTGTGTAAGCGGAATATCGAAAATCTCTTTTCCACTAGGTTGATAGATTAACCGTAGACGGGTATCGTCATTTTCCATCAGTCTCAATGTATTCATTCCGGCATGTACTACCTGTATGTCTTCCAAATTGGCGCTTTCTTGCATAAAGGGGAGATAACAAGTGGAAACGGAGTCTATCGGAGTGTTCCAATGATCTATGCATCCGTTGCCGGCAGTCAGTTCCAGACGGAAATCATCTGTATCCAGCGGGACGGCCGACTGACTTTGCAATATGCAGCTCAGAATATTCGTGTTTTTAGTAAGAGAGAGAGCCAAAACCTGATATTCGCCGCTGATATGCACGTTGTCCAGCCGCCCGTGGAATAGAGATGAAAGTTTTTCGGATTGTTCTCCCGCCTCATTGCGTAATAGTGTCAGTGAAGTGGGAGTATGTTGATAATGCGAGTCCGACAAACCTGCCCAAACCAGAAAGGTGTAATCTCCCTGAGGCAGGGAGGGGACTTGGATTATACATTCATTTTGATGGAATGTAAGACTGTCTACTTCCTCCCGGTCTATATAGTTTCCTTCCTGATCGAGAATAAATAGCGTGACATCTTTTACCTGGGTGGTCACGGCATCTACATTCAGCATATTATAGGTATAGGATAACTTTAACCAACAGCCTGTGGGACAATCGGATTGGTCATCGTCTACCCAGGAACATGCACTACAGAAAAGAGTACATAGGGCGAAGAGGATAGTAGCAGTTTTACTCATTGTTTTTCTATTTTGAGACTGTTTTATTCAAGGTCGGCATCTTGGTCACGGACAATCCACGGATATACTCCGAATTCTACGTCCAAGTATGCTTTGTATTCGTCCGGATCGGGTTTGGTATCTGGAGTGCCGGGACCTAGGTTCTTGATGCTGGTGATGTTGACAGAATAGATGTTGTTACGTACAATACCGAACTCCATGACGCCCATGACGGTGGGGTTGTTGTTGTCAAGATGTTTGATCCAGTAATTGTAGAAAGTGGAGAAATTGCCTCCGTTCTTGGTGAAACGGGTAATCTGCTTGGCTGCCAGTTCTGCATCGTCGGATGCTTCTGTCAAACCATCAATATTGGCATCGCCGTATTCACCTACAGCCGCCAGTGTGGTGTAGAACTTGTAGTTGAAATAATACAGTCTGTCGAATACAAGCGGGTCTTCTACCGGATTACCGTTGCTGCCGATAGTTTGTGACGCTTCGGGGGTAAATGTACCTTTCAGCATGATGCCAGTGGTGTATACCGTGTTCTGTGCCGGACGGAACATACAGTTTTCAAGACAGTACATGGAAACGTACTTTCCTGCATCGGCCAGGCCCGACCAGTTGCTGTCTGTCTGTTTTGACAGGTGGTTGGTGTAGAACGAACCGCCTGTGAAATTGGTAGTGGCTCCTGCTACGGTCTTGTCGAAGAAATAGGGGTCGATAAGGTAACCGTTGTTGTCGGCAATATTACCGAAGTTCCCTGCTTCCACGCTGTAAGACGACGGAGCTGAAGGAGTCTCGGTTGCGTTATCCAGTGTAGCGACATGGCGGAAGGTGTAGAACTTGTTTGCCAGGTTGATGAATTTGTAGTTGTTCAGACGGACTGTGGCGTAAGTCACTCCGGCAGGATTTTTCAGCGTGTAGATTTCCTTGCTGTCATTTCTGACCATCAGTTTGGCAACGGCACGTTCCAGATTGATTCTGACCTGTGTTTTGGTGTCGCTTTCTTCGGGAGACTCTACGGTGATGTTCATATTGGCAGAGCCGCGGTTGGACATGATGAAACCGCTTCCGGGTACGCTGGTTATCATGCCGTTTCCATAGGTGGAGGCGTCAATCTGTCCCAATAATGTGGATTCCCGGCCTATTTCGAAGGTTTGTGAACCGTTGGCTACGGCAAGGATGTCATAGTTGCCCGGTTTTACTGTGATTTCCTTGTTGCAAGGATAGACAATGGTTTGTCCTTCTTTGCTGCTCTCTCCGCTGGAAGTGCCTGCGCCCAAATCGCTTTGGGCTACATTGATGGTAGTAACCAGATTCTTGCTGGAAGAGTCAAACAGGTAGAGGGTTACATTGCTCACCTTGTATTCTTCGGCGGTTCCGTCTTCGTAAACTCCGGAATCTTCGGCGGAAGCGGCACGGCTGCCGTTGGAAGAGTTGGGAACTAGAAATGAAATCTCCATGTTTCCTCCTCTAGCTCCGGGAGCGGGATTGTCTCCGTTTCCTGAGGGAACATCTGCATCATTGATACATCCTGTCATTGCAGCTGCAAGAGCGAAGGATAATAATAATTTTTTGTTCATAATGTAAAATAGTTTTAGTTAAAAATGTGATTAGTAAATCTCATGTAATATCTTCAGGTTTTCATCTGCTTGGGGCAGTCCTGCTTCTTTCGCTTTACGCAGCAGGTTTTCTGCTTCGGTATAATTCCCATTCAGCATTTGCATGATACCTTGCAAAAGGGTCTTTTCGGGAGTCTCACCGGCTTTGTCCAAATAGAGTGAGGCGCCTTTTGTATCTCCCTGTGGGAGCAGGATGCAAGCTGCATTGAGATTGGCAACGGGATGTTCCGGATTAAGCAGAACGGCCGTCATGAAAATCTTATTGTATTCCGGACTGCCGGCAGGGTAGGTCTGGGCTATGCGGAACATCTCTTCAATACTCAGATTCTTGGGGTTGCTTTCGAAAACCTGCTTGGCCTGCTCTACCGTAAACGGACGTACCACATAGTGGATGGTGTAGTCTGAATGACGGAGACCCGGGAACCAGTGTTGCAGGATGAAACGGAACTCTTCGGGATAACGTTTCCGTATTTTCCGTTCTTTCTCATCGGGGCTGTTTTTGCTCTCCGCAATATGTAACAATTCCTCGCGATGGGAAATAACGGTATCGGTCAGCAACTTGATAAATCCGTCCCAGTCTTCGGGGGTGTAATGGGTGGTAAACAATGTATCATTGAAAGAATATTGGCTGCATACATAGTCTTTCAGGGTCTGGGTCCGTTCCCGTGCCAGACGCTCGTTGTTTGAGTAGGGACCTTCGGGAGAGGCGTATCCATGAATGTCAATATGTGAAATGACTACATTGGTATCGTTTTTTATCAAGTCGATACTGCGTTTTATCTTTGCCAGTTCGGCCGGATTGTTTCTGTATTCGGGGTAGATAATTGTTTCGTTGAGCGGGAAGTCCAGATAGGCACGTCCGCTTTCTTCACGCAATTTCCTTTCTTCCATCTGCGGAGTGATAAACGCTACGTGCGGATGGATATCGGGAAGCATATTCAGGCGGGTCAGATAGGTGGAGTCTGTATGGCGGGGGACTCCGCATCCGCATTCTTTTTCGATGAGATGCAAGGAGGCATGTTTCATCCAGTGAGTGAAGGGGATGCTGCGTAAGTAGTGTACGCTTTGTTTCCGGTCATTGCGGCGGCGTAACTCTTCATAGTCTTTTTCCTGCCGGCCGGTTTCACGTTGGAAGAAAATATGTTGTTTACGACCGTTCACATAGATGGCGGGAAGCTGGATGAAGTTGTCCAGGCTGTCGCTGAGCTGGGGAACCAGTATGACTGATTCGTTAGAGGGAATCTGTCTGGTAATGTCTACTTGCATGGACACTACCAGACTTTCTCCCATCCGGTAGAGCTGGGAGGAGGCGATGTAAATCGAACTGTCCCGTTCTGCCGGCTGCGCTGATGAGCAAAGCGTAGGAAAAATAAATGATATAAAATAGAATAAATATTTCATGGCTCTTTAGTTAAATATGTAAACTATACTCAGGGATGCTTTGGAGGGGCCGAAATAGTGATAATGGCCTTTTTCCAGTAATTCGGCACACACGTCAGGGCATTTATATTTCTTATAATCGATATATTCATACCCTACACCGACGGAAACTTCTATATTCCAGTGGCGGTTGAGCATGATGTGGTATCCATAACTTATGCCTCCACCGGCCAGCCAGCCTGCATATCGGTGCTCTTTCAGCCAGGGGAAGAGTCCGAAAGGCATCTTTTTCCCTCCTACGTTGAACTGCGCTCCGTTGAGATAGGCTCCCCAAAAACTGCCGTTGAATTTCTGGCAAGTCCAGTAGCGGTATTCAGGTTGTATGAGCCAATATTTGTTGACATATCCTTCCGAGCGTTTCCACGGACGTATGCTGCCGGACAAATCGAATGTGGATTTGGAGCCGAAGGCATATTCCACACCGGCATTCAGCGCACCGTTGGCGGCGGAAAGCAGGTTGCTTTTGACAGCCATTTTCTGTGCGGAAACGGAAAGGGCGCCGCCGAGCAGAAGACAAGAAAGGATATACCGGGTTTTCATATTTTATTGTATATTGGTTTGATTGGATTCAAAGAATATTTTCAGGTTATAGGTGGCTTCTTCCGAGCCTTCGGCTTTGGCTGCTTTCAGCAGGCGGATGCCTTCGTAGGTGTTGTTGCACAACAGTTCGTAGGCGCCACGGCAGTTCTTGTAGGCAAGCGTTTCATGGGAAGCCATTTGCAGATAGCGGCCGGCTGCCTGTGTGTTGCCCCGTTCGATGGCGGCAGCAGCGGCGTTGAGGTTGGCAACGGGGCTTGCCGGATATATCTTGACACTAATATCTATGATTTTGTAGAACTGTTCCGGAATGTTCTTGTAGCTGATGGCTACGGTGTAAAGCTCGCGTAACGAAAGCATCTGCGGATTGATTTCGGCTATGACACGCGCTTCGTCCAGACTGAAGTTCAGCTCTTTCTGGTTGCGTTCATCGGTTGCGTCGCTTTCGGGAGATACATAGCTTCCTTTGAAATATGGTTTGGCAGATGGTGCAGACGGGGCAGGGGAAACAGGACGGTGTTCCGGAACAACGGGGGCAGAGGGTGAGGCTGCTGCCATAGGAGCTTCCCGGTTCCTGTCCTGTTGGGGAACGAAATTATCTGTTACTTTTGCTATATGGGTTGCTTTGTCCGGAATGGGGATATTTTCACTTTGTACTTTCTCTCCGTTGCCGTTGATGACTTCCTTCTTGAGGTTCAATGTGGCGAACTGTACCCAGTCGGCTGCCGGGAGGGAAGCACGGTAGTGGATAGTCTGATCGCTGTCTGTCAAGGGGATAGCGGTAAATACGGGAGTTACATTCGCTTTGCCTCTTCGTTTGTTGAGCGCCAGGGTGCGGCGGTATAGCCGATGTGCACGTTCTCCGTTGAGCAGAATTTGAGGTAGTTCTGCAGTGTGGGTTCCGTCTGTGAGGACAGGGGTGAGACGGATATGGCTTTTGGTGTCCATCTGGGGAACATTGAGAGTCATTTTCATGGACACTATGGCAGAGTCCTGTCCGAGAGTAACGGAGGGAGGCAGGATATCAAGTTTCAGGTTTTGTGCAGTGGCAAAGGTGCCGCATAATAAAAGACTGAATAGTATGTTTGTCTTGAGTTTCATGACTGATAGGGTATATTTGCTTTTATATTTATTGAATGAAATAAATGAATGATATGCCTAGCTGGGTAGGTCCGACATAGTTGGAGTGGGATTTCTTAATAAGTGCGTCTCCTTTGGCGGGACCGTATTTATCATAGGTGAGATGGGCGTATCCGACAGATATGCTTGCTTCAAGACTCCAGAATGTGCTGAGCAACCATTGGTGTCCATAGGTAATGCCGCAACCTATCAGATTACCCTGATAACGGTTGTTCTTTACTGTTGTAAAAGGAGTGGTTCCACCGAAATTGTATTGGGCGAAATGGGCTTGCACCCCGAAAAAACTTCCTATGAATGTTTCATTGAGCCACCAACGATATTCGGGCTGGATCAGAATATGTTTCATTTTTTTGTTTTCTCCCAGATTCCAGGGATTATAGTTGACGCTCAGATTGAATGAATGGGTGTCATCACACCTTATTTCTCCTCCCAGGTTGAAAGTGCCGGTAAGGTCATAAAGAACATTGCTTTTTACAGCGATACTTTGAGCCGAGGCTATACGCGGAGTTATAACTGCTAGCATGATTGCTATTATAAATAAGTAAGAATGTCGCATTGTCAATATTTTTGTTTTGTTTTTTTTCTGTTACTTTAGAAGTAACGGAAGGGAAGGAGGGAGGGAAAAAAACATGAAAACAGCAGTAAAATAAAGATTTAGTGGCTGTTAGAGAAGATAAAAGACTGGGAATGTAGCTTAACTCATATTGACGGTCAGAGTATGGGCAGGGAGGGCTATATGCGGAATAAAAAAATTTTTTGAAATAAAAACGAAAAAAAAGTGTAGAAATCTTGCACTGTATCTAAAGTTTGTATACTTTTGCTTCCAAAATCTGTTCCGTTACTTCTAAAGTAACAGTCTTGTAATTTACTGTTTTATAATGTAATGTGAAGTTTTAAAATTGATTATATAGAAATGTTAATGTGATTAATTATTACTTTATTTGCTTTGTCTAATTCATCGTTTTTAAAACTTTTCAAATAGGTTTCGGTCACCTTTGTGGAGGAGTGCCCTAGGGCATCACAAATCAATTGTTCCGAAAAGTGGCAGTATTTAGCCAAAGTGGCCCAAGTGTGGCGGCTGGTGTAGGAACTGACATTGAGTTTGATTCCGCAGTATACCGCCAGTTGTTTCAGGTCATAGTTCAGTTTCCGCAAGGCATGTTGGTATTCTGCATATTCTTCTTCGCTTTTCCGGTTTCCACTGAGAATGGGAAGCAGGTAGGGGGAGTTGGAATCTGTATTTTGATACCGTTTGATAAGGTTCATGGCAGCGGGAGGAATCTCTACGGTGAGCAGGGTTCCTGTTTTGTGGCGGCGGTAGGAGATAACGGAATCTTGCAGGTCTGTTTTGCGCAGGTGTGCCAGATCCACAAAGGGCATCCCGCGTAACAGGAACATTAGGGTAATCCATGCCCGGCTCTCTTCCATACTTTGCGGCAAGGGGCGTGGAAGGGAGGCACTTAATAATTTGCTCATGTCTTTGGCATCGAGGGCGCGTTTGGTATTGGCTTTTACACCAGTATATACGTGACGGAAAAGACGGGGCTTTTCTTCTGTAAGACCATCGTCCACGGCTTTGTTGTAGATGCTTCGCAAGGTACGCATATAAGTGGAAACAGTGTTCCAGGTGCATCCCTTGTTACGCAGATGGTTCTCAAATTGTTTCAGGTATGAACGTTCCATCTGGTTGAACCGGATGGTGTCGGTCTTGCAGAAGAGCATGAAGGCGTTCAATGTGCTTTGGTAGATGTGGGCGGTACTGAAACGCTCTTCTTCTTTTAGCGACCGGATAAGTTGTTCCATAAATAGGGTCAGGTTAGATTTTTCTTTCATTGTTCTTTCATTTTTAAAATTTAGATACTGTATATTTCTCAGTTTAAATGCGCATTCTCTGAGTTAATCTTAAAAGTCCGGATGAGTTTATTTGTTCATCGTTTTATTTCTTTTTGTGATAGCTTGTGCTTTTTCCTCGCTTTTTGACGATTGGCGGAGGTCTTGTGAGTACGTCTTGTTGTTTTTTTCGTCTAACTGTAAATAATTTATATGAAAAGAATGAAAAATATCAGGCTAGGAACACTTGTCGCATGTATGTGTGTGTTATGGGGGTGCGAGAAACCCAATGTGAATATTGTGATGCCGCAGGAAGCGTCGAACCGGGTGCTGTTTGCTGGAGAACATTTGAAAAAAGCGCTGGAAGATGCGGGGTATTCGTCTGTTATGTTGTCGGATACTGCCGGTATAGATAAAGATGAGGTCTGCATCCGTCTGGAACAGGCTACTGATACAGCCGGACTGAAAAAGGAGGGATTTACCATTTCTACCCGTGGAAACATGACTACAGTGACAGGAAACGACGGAAACGGTGTGATTTACGGCTGTCGTGAATTGATAGATCATGTAGGACAATACAAGGATTTGAAGTTTCCGGCACAACTGACGGATGCTCCTGAAATGGTGCTTCGCGGAGGTTGTGTAGGGATTCAGAAAATGGAATACCTGCCCGGAAGAGGGGTGTATGAGTATCCTTATACGCCGGAGAGCTTCCCTTGGTTTTATGATAAGGAACAATGGATAAAATATCTGGATATGCTGGTGGAAAACCGTATGAATTCCTTGTATCTGTGGAACGGGCATCCGTTTGCTTCCTTGGTGAAGCTGGAAGAGTATCCTTTTGCCGTAGAAGTGGATGAGGAAACTTTCAAGAAAAATGAGGAAATGTTCTCGTTTCTGACTGCCGAAGCGGACAAGAGAGGTATCTTTGTGATCCAGATGTTTTATAATATATTGTTAAGCAAGCCTTTTGCCGAGCATTACGGGTTGAAAACACAGGATCGTAACCGTCCTATTACTCCGCTGATCAGTGATTATACACGTAAGTCGGTGGCCGCGTTTATAGAAAAATATCCCAATGTGGGTTTGCTGGTATGCTTGGGGGAAGCGATGGATACCTACGAGGATGATGTGGAGTGGTTTACCAAAACCATTATTCCGGGAGTGAAGGACGGGTTGAAGGCACTGGGGCGTACGGATGAGCCGCCCATCTTGCTGCGTGCGCACGATACGGATTGCAAGATGGTGATGGATGCCGCGCTGCCGTTATACAAGAACCTCTATACCATGCATAAATACAATGGTGAGTCACTGACTACTTACGAACCGCGAGGTCCTTGGTCCAAGATACATTCGGATCTGAGTGCTTTGGGAAGTATTCATATCAGTAATGTGCATATTCTGGCAAACTTGGAACCGTGGCGTTGGGGATCTCCCGACTTTGTACAGAAAGCGGTGAATGCCATGCACAATGTACATGGAGCCAATGCCCTGCATCTGTATCCGCAGGCTTCTTATTGGGACTGGCCGTACACGGCTGATAAGTTGCCGGATGGCAAACGGGAGTATCAGCTGGACCGTGACTGGATATGGTACAAAACCTGGGGACGCTATGCATGGAACTGTCATCGGGACCGTTCATCTGAAGTGGAATATTGGGACAAGCAGTTGGGCGATTATTATGGTACGACTTCTGCCGAAGCCGGAGATATTCTGGAGGCATACGAGCAGAGTGGAGAAATTGCTCCGAAGTTGCTCCGCCGTTTCGGCATCACGGAAGGGAACCGGCAGACTTTGTTGCTGGGTATGTTTATGAGTCAGTTGGTGAATCCTTATAAATATACTATCTATCCGGGATTTTATGAGAGTTGCGGGCCGGAGGGCGAGAAGCTGATAGAATATGTGGAGAAAGAATGGAAAAAACAGCCACATGTGGGCGAATTGCCGTTGGATATTGTGGCGCAGGTGGTGGAACACGGTGACAAGGCGGTGGCGGCCATTGATAAGGCTGCCGCAGCGGTGACTCGTAATAAAGAGGAGTTCGGACGTTTGCAGAATGACATGCATTGCTATCGTGAATTTGCATACGCGTTTAACCTGAAAGTGAAAGCTGCGCAGCGTGTCTTAAACTATCAGTGGGGAAAGGATCTGAACGAATTGGATGCCGCTATTCCATTGATGGAACAAAGTCTGGATCATTACCGCAAGCTGGTGGCATTGACGGATAGTACTTATTATTATGCCAACAGTATGCAGACCGCGCAACGCCGTATTCCTATCGGTGGTGACGGTGGCAAGAACAAGACCTGGAAAGAGATGCTGGTGCATTATGAAAATGAACTGGCTAATTTCAAGGCGAACTTGCAGTTGCTGAAAGATAAGGCGGCAGGTAAGGTGACGGAAAGTGCAGCTGAGATAAAACCTTTGTCCGCCGCAAATGTGAAGATTCTGAACGGACTGACTCCGGTGAAACTGGCGACGGGTGCAAGCCTGTTTTCCAATGTGCCGGGCAAGGTAGATGCGTTGGCCGCCGAGTTGGAAGGGCTGACTGCTTATAGAATGAACGGGGATGTGCAGCGCAAGGAAGGTACGACAATAGAGTTTGAAGCGGCTGCTCCGGTGAACTTGTTGGTAGGTTATTTCCGTGATGACCAGAAGAAGTATGCGAAAGCTCCGAAACTGGAAACGGACGCTTCTGCCAATGATTACGGTCAGGCGGAACCGAAACTGACCAATGCCGTACGCATAGCGGGTATGCCGCTGGCAAATGTACATGCTTATCATTTTGAGGCTGGAAAGCATACCTTGTTGCTGCCGAAAGGATATACGATGGTGCTGGGATTTACAGACGCGCAGGTAACTCCGCGTAATGCGGGACTGGCCGGTGCGGAGGAAACGATGGACTGGATGTTCTATTAGTAGCCGTAGTTCCAGAGGCTGGAATCGTAGTATAGCGTAAAATTTTCAAGTATATCTTGAGAATTTTACGCTATTTTTGTACATAGTTCTAAGATTTTTATAAGGAAAAGTTGCTTAACTGATAAACTTTTTTTTATTTTTGTCGTATGAGCAGAAAGATAATAGCATACGAAAACTACTATTAAAGATTTTTTTGATGCTCTGGATAAAGGTACGCAAGAAAAAGTCCTATATGGATTACTCTTATTAAAGACTCAAGATAGACTACCGGCAAAGTATGTGAAGTTTCTTAAAGAGGGTCTGTATGAGTTAAGAATAGAGTGGCAAGGTAATATCTATAGGATTTTCTTCTGTTATGATGAAGGGCATATTGTTATATTGTTCAATGAATGCTTTCTTTACCGGGCAAATAATTGAAGAGGCAAGGAAGAAAGCAAATATGACACAGGCGGAACTTGCCGAAAAGATAGGGACTAATAAGTCTTATATTTCCCGTGTGGAAACAGGAAAAACAGAGCCTAAGGTTTCTACTTTTTATCGTATTGCTTCTGCTTTGGGATTGAATGTTGAGCTGACCCCTGCTATGTGATGGTAAAAATAGAGAATGAGATAAAAGTTTTCTGAATGGGTACATTTTCTTCTTTTGTCCGTCTTGCCAATAGATAAAAAGATAATTATGAAGAAGATATTGATACTGGCATTTTCACTGTTGTCATTGGGAACATACGCCCAACGTGAAGTTCCGCAATCGCGCATGGAGCAGATTTATGAGGAAGCCAAGACTCCTTATAAATATGGGCTGGCTGTAGCTCCGGCCGACAACAAGCATAAAATAGACTGCCCTACCGTGTTCCGCGAAGGGGATAAGTGGTATATGACCTACGTGGTTTATAATGGTAAGAGCGGACTGGACGGACGTGGATACGAGACATGGATAGCCGAAAGTGATAATCTGTTGGAATGGCGTACATTGGGACGTGTCTTGTCTTATCGTGACGGATTCTGGGATTGCAACCAGCGTGGTGGTTTCCCTGCATTGCCGGATATGGAGTGGGGAGGAAGCTATGCCCTGCAGACGTATAAAGGCAAGCATTGGATGACTTATCTGGGTGGGGAAGGGACCGGATATGAATCGGTGAACAAGCCGCTGTATATTGGTTTGGCCTGGACAGACCGGCCTTTGGGTTCCGCCCATGAATGGCAGGCACAGGACCAGCCCGTGATGAGTATCCATGATAAAGACGCGCAATGGTGGGAAAAGCTGACTCAATATAAGAGTGTGGTCTATTGGGATAAGGAGAAAACATTGGGCGCACCTTTCGTCATGTTCTATAACGCGGCAGGACGGCATCCGGAAACGGATTTGAAAGCGGAACGGGTGGGTATCGCCTTGTCCAAAGATATGAAGAAATGGAAACGATATCCGGGCAATCCGGTCTTTGCACACGAAGCGGACGGAACCATTACGGGGGATGCGCATATCCAGAAAATGGGCGATGTGTATGTCATGTTCTACTTCTCGGCTTTTGAACCGAGCCGCAAATACAAGGCATTTAATACATTTGCTGCCAGTTATGACCTAGTACATTGGACGGATTGGAAAGGGGCGGATTTGATTATCCCTTCTAAAGACTATGATGAATTGTTCGCTCATAAGAGTTATGTGGTGAAATACAATGGGGTGGTGTATCATTTCTATTGTGCCGTGAATGACGCGGAACAACGTGGTATAGCCATTGCTACCAGCAAACCGATGGGACGTTCACAAGTGCATTTCCCGGAACGGGAGGTGAAGAATCGCCGGATGGTGATGGAATTGGATAAAGGATGGAAAACATGGCTGACGGAAGCAACTCATCTGAAAGGGTTGTTTGCTCAAAAGGCAATAGAAGTAAATATTCCTCATAACTGGGATGATTATTATGGCTACCGCCAACTGACACATGGTAATTTGCACGGTACTGCCATATACGAAAAGACCTTCACATTGGATGATTCTCAGTTTCTAATTTCCAACTCTTCATTCGGAAAACGTTATTTTCTTCGTTTTGAGGGAGTGGGGACGTATGCCACTATGACGTTGAATGGAAAGGATTTCGGCCGTCATCCCGTAGGGCGTACTACGCTGACATTGGATGTGACGGATGCGTTGAAGCTGGGAGAGAATAAGCTGGTAGTGAAAGCGGAACATCCTGAAATGATAGCCGACATGCCTTGGGTGTGCGGTGGCTGTTCCTCGGAATGGGGATTCAGCGAAGGTTCCCAGCCTTTGGGAATTTTCCGTCCCGTGGTGCTGGAGGCTACGGATGAGATCCGCATTGAGCCTTTCGGAGTGCATATCTGGAATGATGATAAGGCGGGAACTGTCTTTGTGGAAACGGAGGTGAAAAATTACGGAAAGACTGCTGAGACGGTGGAAGTGGTTAATAAATTCAGTAATGCGGATGGCAAGCAGGTGTTCCGCCTGACGGAGAAGGTGACTTTGCAGCCGGGTGAAAGGAAGGTGGTGAAGCAACAATCGCCAGTGCAGAATCCTGTTTTATGGAGTACGGAGAATCCTTATTTGTATAAACTGGCCAGTATGATAAAGCGTGGTAAGAGTACTACGGATGAGATTAGTACACCCTTTGGTATCCGTACCATCAGTTGGCCGGTGAAACGGGAGGATGGTGACGGACGGTTCTATCTGAACGGACAGCCTGTCTTTATCAATGGAGTGTGTGAATATGAACATCAGTTCGGACAAAGCCATGCTTTCAGCCGTGAGCAGGTGGCAGCCCGTGTGAAACAGATCCGTGCGGCGGGCTTCAACGCTTTCCGTGACGCTCACCAGCCCCATCACCTGGATTATCAGAAATATTGGGACAAGGAAGGGGTCTTGTGGTGGACTCAGTTTTCGGCCCACGTGTGGTATGATACTCCGGAGTTTCGTGAGAATTTCAAGAAACTGCTCCGCCAGTGGGTGAAAGAGCGTCGTAACTCGCCCAGTGTGGTGATGTGGGGATTGCAGAACGAAAGCACGCTGCCTAAGGAGTTTGCCGAGGAGTGTAGTGAGATTATCCGGGAAATGGATCCTACGGCCCGTACCATGCGTGTGATTACTACGTGTAACGGTGGTGATGGGACAGATTGGAATGTTATTCAGAACTGGAGTGGAACCTATGGTGGTGATGTGAATAAGTATGGCCGTGAATTGTCACAGAAGAATCAGTTGTTGAACGGTGAATATGGGGCATGGCGCAGCATCGGATTGCATACGGAACCGGCAGCTTTTGATGTGAATGGTGTATGGAGCGAGGAGCGTATGTGCCAGCTGATGGAAACCAAGATACGACTGGCGGAACAGGCAAAGGACAGTGTGTGCGGACAATTCCAATGGATATTCAGCAGTCATGATAATCCGGGACGTCGCCAGCCGGATGAAGCGTATCGCCGGATAGATAAGGTGGGACCATTTAATTATAAAGGATTGGTGACTCCGTGGGAGGAGCCGCTGGATGTATATTATATGTATCGCGCGAACTATGTGCCGGCTTCCGAAGATCCGATGGTTTATCTGGCATCTCATACATGGGAGGACCGTTTTGCGACAGGCCGCAGACGGGCTACCATTGAGGCGTACAGCAATTGTGACAGTGTGTTGCTGTACAATGATGCGGTGGATGCTGAATACTTGGGACGGAAATTGAATCATGGGGTGGGGACTCATTTCATGTGGGAAAACCGCGATATCCGTTACAATGTGCTTCGTGCTGTGGGGTACTTTAAAGGAAAACCGGCAGCGGAAGATGTGCTGGTGCTGAACGGTCTGGAAAAAGCTCCTCATTTTGAAGCTCTTTACTGTGGTTCTGCTATAGTGCCTGTTGCTGCCGACCGGTTGAACGGAACTGATTTGTTGAAAGGAGCTGAGGGATATACGTATCTTTATCGTTTGAATTGCGGAGGAGACGCTTATACGGATACGTATGGTCAGGTCTGGGCGCAGGATAACAGCCGTTATTCTCATTCGTGGGCGGAATCATTTGTTCATCCGTCGGATAGTGTACAGTTGTTGAGCCCTTATCAGGCGAGCCAGCGTACCACGAATGATCCCATTCATGGCACTAGGGACTGGGAACTGTTCCAGACTTTCCGCTTCGGACGCCATAAGCTGAACTTCCGCTTTCCCGTTCCGGATGGCGAGTATCGTGTGGAACTTTATTTTACAGAACCCTGGCATGGTACAGGAGGCGGCGTACAGACGGATTGTGAAGGCTTGCGTATTTTTGATGTAGCGGTAAATGATAAAGTACTTCTGGACGACTTGGATGTATGGGCTGAAGCGGGTCATGACGGCGCTTGCAAAAAGGTGGTGAATGCTATCGTGAAAGGGGGAGTCTTGAAGATTAATTTTCCGGAGGTGAAAGCGGGGCAAGCTTTGATTTGTGGCATTGCGATAGCTTGTAAAGGCGACTTGGATTCCGTTCGCTCTTTTTCTGCCCATAGCTTCAGCTGGGCTGCACAAGACAAGGAGGTGATGGAAAAGACTCCCAAAGAATTATTGCCTGAAGATAAAAACGCCCGTGCCAATGTGACTTATCAAGCGGAGGATGCTGTGCTGAAAGGTAAGTTCATAAAGAAAGAGGTTAAGAAACAAACCGGGGTTTTCTTTGGTAAAGGTACACAAAGCAGTATTACTTGGAACATTTCTACCGGTCTGGCACAAGTCTATGCTCTTCGTTTTAAATACATGAATGTTACAGGGAAGCCTATGAAGGTGCGTATGCAGTTCATTGATTCCAAAGGGGTGGTACTGAAGGAAGATAATCTGACTTTTGCCGAAACTCCCGGAAAGTGGCGTATGCTGAGTACAACGACGGGTACGTATATCAATGCAGGCTATTATAAGGTGGTGCTTTCCGCACCGGATATGGAGGGACTGGCATTGGATGCGCTGGATGTGCAATAAAGTATTTTTTTATTTGCCGGTAGGAATAAATAGTTTATCTTTGTTCTCTTAAAAAGTTTGAATTCGTCAGAACAGAGTTTATGCCAAAATTTATAATAGATAAGATAGGTCCGATAGAGCATGTTGATTTTACTTTGAATAAAGTGAACATGCTGATTGGTCCGCAAAGCAGTGGGAAAAGTACAATAGCTAAGGTTATCAGTTTCTGTCTATGGTTGGAAAAGGATGTGCTGATGCGTCGTAACACTGATTATGTAAGTTGGAGCTTTGTGGAAAAACAGTTGCTAGAGTTTCATAAATTGAAAAACTATCTGAATGAAGGATATGCTATATTCTTTGTGGGTGATGCTATTGATTTTTGTTATACAAAAGATATGTGCTTCGCTAAATTAAAAGACGGGTTTGAAAGGTGCAAAATTGGCAAAGTCGCTTATATACCCGCTGAAAGAAATGCTGTTACGTTACCCAATATTGCGTCATTGAAGATGCCTGAATATAATACAAGAAGCTTTATTTTTGACTGGTTGGAAGTTCATCAAAAGTTCCAAAAGAAAAATGCTGTCGATTTGCTAAAACTGAAATTGAAGTATTATTATGACGAATCATCCCAAAAGGATATGATTGTGCTGGAAGATGGAAAAGAAATAGGATTGGAGGAGGCTTCCAGCGGGTTACAGTCGGTTGTGCCGTTGTATGTTTATGTATATTATTTAACCCATTGGATATATGATCATCAGGAAGATATTTCTTTTGAAAAGAAAGACAGAATAGAAGGGGCATTGTCCAGGGAGTATATTAAAATGTTTTCCAAACAAATGAATGTTGTTATGGATGAGGAATTCTTGAATCAGGCAGTAAAAGAAGCAAAGCTTTCTCCAGGGTTCAAAAAGATATTAGGAACAGCAAAGACCTTGAAAAAAGCGGGTAATGATTCTTTGGATAATTTGTTGGAAACCGTTTTGGAACTTGAAGAGAATATTTCTCATCCTCATTACTCCAACATTATAGTGGAAGAGCCGGAGTTGAATTTGTTTCCCGAAACTCAAAAAGATCTTATCTATGATCTGTTGGAGATGATCAATAGCGGACGGGATCATTTACTGATGACTACCCACAGCCCTTATCTGCTTTATGCACTGAATAATTGCATGCTGGGGGCTTTGGTACAAGAAAATATACCGGAAGAAGAGGAGGGATTACAAAAGATGAAGGATTCGTTTGTCAAGCCGGAGGATGTTTCTGTATGGGAGATTAAAAATGGAAAATTTTTTCCTTATAAAGAGAATCCGAACTATACTATTCAAGATGAAAGAGGATTGATTCGCAATAACTATTTTGATCGGATAATGAAGAATATCATGACAGACTTTGCTGCCTTAATGGATTATTGTGATGAGGATTGAAGCTTTTACAAGATATAATGAGATGACAGGTGACGCCTATGTCATGGATTATACACAAGCGACAGCCGGTAAACGGAAAGTATGTATAAAGGAAGAAGATCCTGATGATATAGCTTCTTTTCATTTGATTAATCCAAGAAAAACGACTTATTGGGCAGTGAATTTTGAGGAGAATCCGGCTGTGTTGAAAGGTTCTGATCAGTGTGAATGTATGTTTGTTTCCAGTAGGGCAAGCAGTAAGGGATGGGTTTGCTTGGTTGAACTTAAATATTGTTTGGAAAAGAACATAGAGAGGAATGCAGGAGATGCTTTTAAACAATTGTATGAAACATTGAACAAATTGGTGGAATTGAATATTGTAGATTATAAATCACATCGGATTTACTTAAATATATCTATACCTGAACATTCCCATAGGGCACCGTTTACTGCTTTTCAGAATACCCAAGATGATTTGTTGGAATGTTTATATACTCATAAGGTTAAAGTATTGGGATATAATGAAGTTCTGATATTAAATGAATGTTTTATCAGACCACCGAAAGAGGAGATCTGAAATCTATATGTATCATTAAATGGGCGATCTGAAAATATAAAATGGAATCATAAGGGGAAGGTTTCAGCATTTGGCATTTTTTACTATCTTTGTGCTCTGAAACTAACCTCTTAAAAATATGTTAATTGATTTACTGCATTCTTCTTATTTCTCGCTCTTTCTTATTGTAGCGTTGGGTTTTATGCTAGGGAGGATTAAGATAAAGGGCTTGTCGCTGGATGTGTCGGCCGTTATCTTCATTGCCTTGCTTTTCGGACATTTCGGTGTGATCATTCCTAAAGAATTGGGGAACTTCGGTTTGGTGCTCTTTATCTTTACCATCGGTATTCAGGCCGGTCCCGGATTTTTTGATTCTTTCAGGAGTAAAGGAAAGACACTGATTCTTATTACTATGCTTATTATTTGCTCTGCCTGTCTGACGGCGGTAGGACTGAAGTATGCTTTCGACATTGATACGTCCAGTGTGGTGGGATTGATAGCAGGGGCATTGACCAGTACGCCTGGTCTGGCGGTAGCTATAGACAGTACAAATTCACCGTTGGCTTCCATTGCATACGGTATTGCTTACCCGTTTGGAGTGATAGGGGTGATTTTGTTTGTGAAGCTGTTACCCAAGATTATGCGGGTGGATCTGGATAAAGAAGCGCGCAGGTTGGAACTGGAACGGCGCAGCGGTTTTCCGGAACTGACAACTTGCATTTTCAGAGTGACCAATCAAGCGGTATTCGGACGTACTTTGGCGCAAATAAATGCGCGTGCCATGACGGGAGCCGTTATTTCGCGGGTAAAGCATGAGGATTCTATATTGATGCCTAAAGCGAATACCATGTTGCTGGAAGGCGACTATGTGCAGGCGGTGGGAAGTGAGGAAGCGCTGAATCAGTTTGCCGTATTGGTTGGAGAACGGGAGGAAGGCGAATTGCCTCTGGACCAGACACAGGAGATTGAATCTTTATTGCTGACAAAGAAAGATATGATAAACAAGCAATTGGGAGATCTGAATTTACAACGTAACTTTGGTTGTACGGTAACCCGTATCCGTCGAAGCGGCATAGACTTGTCACCTTCTCCGGATTTGGCCTTGAAATTCGGTGATAAGTTGATGGTGGTCGGTGAACGGGAAGGACTCAGAGGCGTTGCTCGTTTGTTGGGGAATAATGCCAAACAGTTGTCTGATACTGATTTCTTCCCGATAGCTATGGGGATTGTATTAGGTGTATTGTTCGGTAAAATAAATATTTCATTTTCAGACAGCGTTTCATTTTCACCCGGATTGACCGGAGGAGTATTGATGGTGGCATTGTTGCTGAGTGCCGTGGGAAAGACAGGACCCATATTGTGGTCTATGTCCGGTCCTGCCAATCAGTTGTTACGTCAGTTGGGCTTATTGCTGTTTTTGGCTGAGGTCGGTACTTCTGCCGGTAAGAATCTGGTGGCTACTTTTCAGGAGAGCGGATTGTTATTGTTCGGAGTGGGGGCGGCCATTACTGTTGTGCCTATGCTGGTTGCTGTTGTGGTTGGCAGGTTGGTCTTTAAAATCAGTTTGTTGGATTTGCTGGGCACCATCACTGGTGGTATGACCAGTACGCCCGGTCTTGCGGCAGCCGATTCCATGGTAGATAGTAATATTCCGAGTGTTGCATACGCTACGGTGTATCCGATTGCAATGGTGTTCCTTATTTTGTTTATACAAGTGATCGCTTCGGCAGTTTATTGATATATCAAACAGCCGGGTGGGTATGTGCCAAAGGTAGTAAATACTTTTGGCACATTTTTTATTTGGATGAATGTTGTATTTTTATTTATCGATATGAGGAGAAAAAAATATTCATTTTGTTTCTTTTATAGATTTTAATTTATATATTTGTCACAACCTTAATATAATACGGAGAAAGATTAGGCTTATTCGGTGACAGAATGACGATTGGAATATGTATGAATAAGCTGAACTCATATATGGTATTTATAAATATACTCAATTTTATGAGGAATAAAGACACACACACTCGAATTACAGACAAATGCAGATGTTTGTTTGTAGTTGCCTATTCGGCAATGTCTATTACAGGATTGAGCTCCGTGCTCGCAGTGGAAAACCATGCACTATCTTCTCCGGTTTCAGATCGTGTGGAAAGCGTACAGCAGAAAAAACATGTTTCAGGTAATGTGCAGGATGCTAACGGAATGCCTTTAATCGGGGCGTCCGTAATTATCAAGGGAACCAATACCGGTATGATTACCGATATTGAAGGTAATTTCGCTCTTGATGCTAAACAGGGTGATATTATCGTAATCAGTTACATCGGTATGAAATCGGCGGAGGTGAAAGTGCCTGCTAACGGGCAAATAAGAGTGATGCTGAAGGAGGATTCTCAGTTGATGGATGAAGTGGTAGTGACTGGTTATGGTGATTTTAAGAAGGCTACTTATACGGGGTCTGCTTCTGTTTTGAATACGGATAAATTGGAGTCATTGCCTGTTGTGTCTGTAGCACAGATGATGGAGGCTAATATTCCGGGGTTAAGTTCAGTAGCCAGTTCTTCCCAGCCGGGTTCTAAAGCTACAGTGCGGGTGCGTGGAATTGCTTCTATGAATGCTTCTACAGAACCTCTTTATGTATTGGACGGTGTGCCGGTAGCGTCTAGGGATATGAGTGGTCTAAGTGCCAATGCCAGCGCGGGAGGACTTGGTTTGATCGAGACATTAAATCCTGCGGATATTGAAAGTATAACCGTATTGAAAGATGCCGCTTCTGCTTCATTATATGGAGCAAAAGGATCTAACGGTGTAATCCTTATTACTACTAAAAAAGGTAAGGAAGGTAAAATGAGAGTGAGTATGCAGGCTACTTACGGTATTACGGATATTGCTTACAATTATCGTCCGATAATGGGTGGTGAAGAGCGTAGGGAATTGATTTATGAGGGATTTGTTAATTATCGTTTGAATCAGGGGGACTCGGAAGCCGAGGCAAAGGCTTATGCGGATGGACAAATTGACAATTATGCGGCACGCCCGGTCAACGGATATGCTGATTGGGAAAATGCTTTATTGAAAAAAGGACATCAGCAAGACTATAGTTTGTCTGTAAGCGGAGGTAATGAAAAGTCGAATTTTATTGGTACGTTAGGATATACCAATCAGACAGGTATAAGCATAAATTCAGGAATGGAACGTTTTACCGGTCGTATTGATGCAAACAGTAAATGGAATAAATTTGAGTATGGAATGAATGCTACCTTTTCATGGACTCGTAATAAACATACGCCGGAGGGACAGTATTATGCCAGTGCGCTTTATTCTTCAAAATATCAATTGACCCCTTCTATACCTATTTATAATGAGGATGGCAGCTATCATACGGGTTTCCAGAATAATGGAGGCATTAACCCGCTGTATGAGAATTCTGTAGATTCAAATTATGCACGTCTGGCACGTACAATGGCATCTGCCAAGGCTGCCTATCATATCTTGGATGGGTTGAAGTTATCTACTATCTTTACAGTAGACTATTCTTTAAATAAAGACTTTTTCTTTTACTCGCCTGACGGTAAAGATGGGGAAGCTACACAGGGATCCGGACAGATGATGATGATTGAGAGAATGAGTTATACTTCACAAACGAATCTGGCATATAATAAAACGTTTGGTAAACATAACATTAATGCGGTCTTAGCGTATGAGGTTATGAAGTACGATTATGAGGATATGTATGGTGAGAAACAGGTTTACGGGCAAACACTTAATCCGTCGTTGGATAATGGTGCCAAACCTGCTGATCTTACTAATACAAGGCAGGAAGATGCTATGGTGTCGTATGTGGGAAGCTTGAATTATGGATATAATGATAAATATTATGCAGGTTTCAGTTTCCGTCGTGATGGCTCTTCCCGATTGGCACCTGATACCCGTTGGGGAAACTTTTGGGCTGTTTCCGCTTCATGGAGACTCTCTCAGGAAAACTTCATGAAACCGTGGGAGAATGTTGTGTCGGATATGAAATTAAGAGCATCGTATGGTGTGAACGGTAATCTGCCGACCGGTTATTATGGTTATCATGGAACTTATACTACCGGAGCATTTTATAATGGGAAACCTGCTCCGTGGGAAGATGCTATTGCTAATCCTGATTTGACTTGGGAAAAGAACTATGCATTGAATCTGGGGGTTGATTTAAGTCTGTTCAGACGGGTTAATTTGACTTTCGATTGGTATACCAGAACGACTAAGGATTTATTGATGAGTAAGCAATTGAATTCTATTAGTGGTTTTGGCAGTATTCTTACGAATGTGGGTGAAATGAAAAATACCGGTTTTGAAATAGAAGTACGCTCAAGTAATATTCAAACCAAAGATTTTAGTTGGACAACTTCTTTAAACTTGTCACATAATAAAAATAAGATTGTAAAACTGGCGGATCTTCCGGAATTTATAGATGGAAATTATATCAGAAAGGAAGGCTGTTCGTATGCGACAATTTATTTGAGAGAATATGCCGGAGTGGATCCTAATGACGGACGCCCGATGTATTATGACAATAAAGAAGACGAAAATGGCAATAGAAGCAGGAATATTGTGTATGATCCCAATGATGCCGACCGTGTGGAGTTGAAAGATATATATCCTAAATTAACCGGTGGATTGATGAATACGTTTAATTATAAGTTTATTGATTTATCTTTTAATTTGTCGTTTCATTTAGGTGGATATTCTTACGATGGTGCCATGTATGCTTTGCAAGATGACGGCTATACGGCACAATACAATAAGAGTACAGAGTTACGCCGCCGTTGGAAACAGCCGGGAGATATAACAGATGTTCCCCGATATGTGTATGGACAAGAGTATGGTGGCTGGTGGAACTCATCACGTGGTATTCATAGTACAGATCATTTGCGCTTGAAAAGTTTGATTGTTGGCGTTTCTGCTCCTCAGTCTTGGTTAAGAACCATAGGTATTAATTCTGCCCGTATTTATTTTTCGGGTACCAACTTGTTGACATGGGCTGCATACGATCAATATGATCCGGAGTTGAATGGAATTGTAAGTTATTTTACTCCTCCTCTTAAAACATTCGCATTTGGACTTGAACTTAAATTCTAATCAATTAACACCGAACTGTTTATGAAAAAAAATATAATTATATTAGGCTTGATTTCTTTATTGGCCGTATCGTGCGGGGATGATTTTTTAACCACTCATCCTGGTGATAGCGTTTCTACGGATTTGGCACTGAGTACAGAGCAGGATATAGATAATGCTGTGAATGGATTGTATGATTTGATGTCCAGCTATGGCTATTATGGCGGAACCATGTTTTTTTATGGGGATATGAAAGGGGATGATATGCAGAGTTCTTATAATAGCGGGAGAACTTGTAACCGGTGTTATTTATATGATCATCGCTCTACAAGCTTAAATGCCGGATATTTATGGGGACGTCCTTTTTATATTATCCGTAATGCATGGAATGTGATCAATGCGATTGATGATGGAAAAGTGCAAGGTTCAGAGCAAAGATTAAAGGAATTAAAAGGTGAGGCGATGACTATCATGGCACTTTGCCAGTTTGACTTGACCCGTTGTTTCGGTTATCCTTATACTAAGGATAAAGGGGCCGGTTGGGGAGCTCCAATTGTAGATCATGCAATTACATTAGATGAAAATCCGCCACGCAGCACTGTAGCAAAGGATTATGAGTTCATAATCAATACATTGGAGGAGGCTATACCTTTAATGAGTACTTCTAAAAATAACAGCCGGATGAATGCGTATGCTGCAAGAGCATTGTTGTCTCGTATTTATCTGTATCATGATGATAACGAGAAGGCGTTTCAAATGGCAAGCAACTTGATTGAAGAAGTGGAAGGAAATGGAATGTACCGTCTTTATACACGTGATGAATATATTCCGGCATGGGATCTGAAAAATACGTTTGGTACGGAATCATTATTTGAAATTGCTAATAGTACAGATGATAATGGAGGACGAAGTTCATTGGCATATCTAATGCATTGGAATGGGTATCGTGAGATTTTTGCTACTCAGAAATTTGTGGATGAGTTATTGAGTGATCCGGATGATATTCGCTGTCTGTTGCTGGAAAAGAATGTTTATAATAAAAATGATGTATGGTGGTTGAAAAAATGGCCGGGAACAGATGCTACGACTCCATCTTTTGAAAATAATTATGTTATTTTCCGTTTGTCTGAAGTCTATTTGAATGCGGCGGAAGCCGGAGTGAAAATAGGTGGGGCATCTGCCGTAAAAGGTTTGAATTATCTGAATGCAATTGTGCAGCGTGCTAATCCTGTAAAAGAAGTAACGGCGGCTGAATATACATTGGATAGGGTGTTGGAAGAAAGAAGTAAAGAATTGATAGGTGAGGGGCATCGTTTCTTTGATATGTTGAGAAATGGAAAGACCATTGTTCGTAAGGGAGGATATCATTTACCGGGTATCGTGGAGGAAATAGACTGGGATTATTATAAATGTGTTTTACCGATTCCAACAGACCAGTTTACATTTAGTCCTGATATGGAGCAGAATCCGGGATATACTAAAAATTAATTTTAAATAATTATTAAATGAGAGGGTGTGGTATCACACCCTTTTTTTGTGTGGACAAATTCTACATTCATGTGGATTTATTCTACAGTTTTACAGATGTTCTGTTTGCTTATTTAGTTAATATACAGTGATTTGACGGGCGGTTATTGTTGTTGGCATATCTTTTGACCGGAACATGATAAATTATTATATAATTATATAAATATAAATCATGAATAAATCTAGGTATGTTTTTTTCATTTTGGCTTGTTTATTCGGTTTGTACGTGCAAGCTCAGAATAGAACAGTGAAAGGACGTGTTCTCTCAGCAGAGGATAAAGAACCATTAATTGGAGCTACTGTCAAAATACCCGGTACATCTATCGGTGTGGTGACAGATATAGATGGCAATTTCTCTCTGGAAGTTCCCAACAAAGACAAAACATTAGTGATTGAGTTTTTAGGTATGAGTACACTAACGGCGAAGATACCTGCCAATGGGGTACTGAATGTATCTTTACGTCCGGATACACAACGATTGGACGAGGTTGTGGTGACAGGCTATGGTAATTTTTCCAAATCCTCATTTACCGGTTCGGCAAATACATTACGGGGGGACTTGTTGAAGAACGTTCCGGTTGTATCGGTAGAACAGAAGTTGCAGGGTATGACTCCGGGTGTGTCCATTTCGGGAAATTCCGGTCAGCCGGGTGCTAATCAAAGTATACGTATTCGCGGTATGGGGTCATTCAATGCATCGAAAGAACCTTTGTTTGTCATTGACGGAGTACCGGTGACTTCCGGAAGCTTGAGTGGTGGCTCGGCAGATGCCGCTTACATGAATAATTCTAAAACGAATATAATGAGTACGCTGAACCCTTCGGATATTGAAAATATAACAGTCATAAAGGATGCGGCGGCGGCTTCTTTATATGGTTCACGTGCGGCAAACGGTGTGATTCTGATAACCACTAAAAAAGGTACAAAGGGACGTGCTAAGGCTACATTAAAAATTGATGGTGGCTTTTCTAATGCTGCTGTGGAATTCCGTCCAACGTTGAATGGGGAGCAGCGTAGAGAGCTAATTTATGAAGGTTTGATGAACTTTCAGCAAGATGAGATAGCCAAGAATCCGGAGGCGGGATTGGCGTCGCCCACAGAGTATGCTGATTTACATATCAATGATTATGCCTCCATTCCGGAACTGGGATATACTGACTGGAGAAAGGAATTAATGCGTACGGCACATCATCAAAGTTATGAAGCGTCCGTATCGGGAGGTAATGACAAGACTACGTTCTATTCTTCATTGGGTTTTAACCGTCAGGAGGGTTTGGTGGAAAATTCTAATCTAGATAGATATACAGCGCGTTTGAATGTAACCCAGAAGGTAGGTTCCCGTGGGGAAGTGGGTGCCAATGTGATGTTCTCTCAATTGAATCAGGAAATGAATGAGGAGCGTGGATCATCTATTAATCCTTTCCTTTGTGTGGCTTTGAACACCACTCCGTCTTTTCCGGTACGTGACGCTGAAGGGAATTATGTAGGGTCATATCCCAGTAGCAATGTGAATCCGTTGCGTGATATCCGTACAGATTATAACCGTACCCGCATGACACGTATGTTTTCTACAGGCTATGCTTCGATAGATATTATCAAAGGGTTGAAATTAAAAGAAACGCTTAGCTATGATTATAATATTCAGAAAGATTCCCGTTATTGGAATCCGTTGAGTGGAGCCGGAGCTAAAAGTGGTAGTGATGCACAGACGGCAAAGGGATTTATAGAATATAGTAAATTGATTTCTTCCACTTCATTGGGATACAATACGACTATAGCACAGTTGCACCATGTGGACGCATTGATAGCTTATGAAATTGAAAATTATCAGACTGACAAAGCAATGGGGGATAAATCCAAACTTCCTTCAGATTATTTGGTGGAACCGGATAATGCAGCATCATTGAACAGCTTTGTGTCTTCTACTCAGGATTCAAGAATGATTTCTTATGTATCCCGTATCAACTATGATTATGATGACCGTTACTATATTGCTGGTAGCTTTCGTCGTGACGGCAGTTCACGCCTGTCACCCGAGAACCGTTGGGGAAATTTTTGGTCTGTATCCGGTATGTGGAATGTAGGTGCGGAAAAATTTATGCAATCTATAAAGAGTGTGCTGAGTGATTTAAAGATACGTGCCTCGTATGGTGTGAATGGTAATCAACCGGGTGCTCTTTACGGATATATGGGACTTTATTCCTACGGGCAGAATTATATGGGAGGCGGTGGATCTTATGAATCGGCATTACCGAACCCGAACCTTAAATGGGAAAAGAACTATAACTTGAATTTGGGACTCGACCTGGCATTTATCAATCGTATTTTTGTCAGCTTGGAATATTATAATCGCGATACGAAAGATTTGCTTTACAATCGTCCTATCAGTAGCACTACCGGTTTCCAAAATTATTTGGGGAATTTGGGACAACTGAATAATAGAGGTTGGGAACTGGAACTGCGTACCATAAACTTTGCCGGTAGCAACTTTAATTGGACTTCTGTTTTGAATATGACCCACAATAAAAATAAGATTGTATCATTGGATGGTAAATTGGAACAGTCTATCGAGGGAAGCTGGTTTATCCATAAAGTGGGGTTGCCGTATTCTACCTTCTATGTGAAAGAATATGCGGGGGTTGATCCTCAAACAGGAAAAGCTTTGTACTATATGAATACACAGGATGCAAATGGCAATTATGACAAAACAGTTACTACTGACGCTTCTGCAGCACAGGCAATTCCTTATAAGTCTGTGGATCCGAAAATTTCAGGAGGTTTTACCAATATCGTGAATTACAAATGGTTTGATTTAGCATTGACATTGACTTATTCTTTAGGAGGATATTCTTTTGACAAAACCGGAACTTATAATGAAACCGACGGTGCAAAAGAGCAGAACTATAACTTGCCCATTTATGAATTGGATCGTTGGCAAAAGCCGGGTGATGTGACAGATGTACCCCGATTTGTACTTGGCCAAGCAGCAGGACCGCAGAATTCATCCCGTTATGTACATAGCACGGATCATTTACGTGTAAAGAACTTGACTTTGGGCTTTACATTGCCAGATCAGTGGTTGACCAAACTGGGTGTCAGTAAAGCAAGATTGTATTTCTCAGGCAGTAACTTATTGACGTGGGCAAAGTGGGACCAGTATGATCCGGAAGTGCCTGTTTCCGGTGAAGTATTTTGTGAAACACCTCCTATGCGTACTTACAGTTTTGGAATAGAAGTCTCTTTTTAATGAATTTCCTTTAAATTAGAACGAAATGAAAAAAATATATTTATTGATTGTTGCGGCTGTATCATTGATGTTTGTTTCGTGTACTGCTGATTGGCTGAATACAGATCCTTCTACGGCAGTTCCTAGTGATGATGCCATTAAAAATATAGATGATGCACAGGTGGCATTGAATGGTATATACCGATTAGCATCCGCACATAGTTATTATGGTGATAATTATCTTTATTATGCTGATTGTCGTGGAGAAGATGTGCAGGCACGTATTAATAAAGGAGCAGGCCGCAGGGTTTCTCCTTACTATTTCTTTGATGTTACGGCGGATGATAATTTTAATATAACCCTTGTCTGGAACCAACCCTATAAAGTGATCCATCAGGCTAACAGTCTGATAGAAAAGTTGGATGCGGGGAATGCGGGGAATGCCAAGCCGGAAGAAGTGGCACGGATTAAATCGGAGGCACTGGCAATGAGAGGACTGGCTTTATTTGATCTGACCCGTTTATTTGGTATGCCTTATACTTTGGATAATGGGGCTTCTTTGGGAGTTCCTATTGAGATTCAGACCACCTTGGAGGATCATGCTCCGGAACGTAACACAGTGGCACAATGTTACGAACAAGTGCTAAAGGACTTGAACGATGCGTTGGGAGGACTGACAAAAGAAAAACATGATGCCTATATGAATTATTGGAGTGTGAAAGCTTTACTTTCCCGGGTGTATCTGTATATGAATGACAATGAAAATGCATTGAAATGTGCAGAAGAAGTAATCAATGACAATGGGGGAATTTACCGGCTTTTTACTCATGATGAATATCCTTCTGTATGGGGAAAAGACTTCAACTCAGAGTCTTTGTTTGAATTCTATTTTACGATGTCTGAACCTTCAGGCGGTTCGGGAGGAGAAGGGGCGCCGATGGTGTATGCCGATAATGTGAAAGATTGGAATAACCTGATTCTGACAAAGGCTTATTTGGATTTGCTGAATGAAGACCCTGAAGATGTGCGCCATGTATTTCCTCATTTGCCGGAAAATGCAGTTGCAGATACATTGCCTGTAGCTGCCAAAGGTCAACCGAAATATCTGATTAAATATCCGGGGAAATCGGGCAGTGTGACCGATGCTGTTTCTACAGTCAATCCACAGGATAATGATCTTTGTATTCTCCGTTTATCCGAGGTCTATTTGAATGCTGCGGAAGCTGCTTTTAAAATCGGCAATACGGAAAAAGCATTGACATATCTGAATGCGATAGTTACCCGTGCCAATCCAGCGAAATCCGTAACATCTGCTGATCTCAGCTTGGAGCGCATTTTGAAAGAAAGACGTAAAGAACTGGTAGGTGAAGGTCATGCTTTCTTTGATTATATGCGTAATGGCAAGTCAGTGGACCGTTCAGGAGGCTGGCATCTGACTATGCCTGAAGATGCTCGTGTCATTACTCCTTCAGACCCTAGGGTGGCACTTCCTATTCCACAAACTGAAATTGATGCTAATCCGAATATAGTTCAAAATCCTAGATAATTGTTTTGTCCATGTTAAGTTTGCCCTTCTTTTCGATGATGATATCGGAGAGAAGGGTTTTCTTTTTACAATTTATATGGTACAAAATCATATTTCGTCCGTCTTCATTTGAAAAGAAAGAGCAAAAATATGAGAATATATGGATTGTTACTGTGCGGATGGATGACGGTATCCTTACAGGCCCAACAAATACATGATTGGGAGAATCATCATGTATTACAGATTAATCGGGAACCGGCAAGGGCTGCTTTTGTGCCTTTTGCCAAGCAGAAGGGGGATTGTTCGATGAGTCTGGACGGGATGTGGAAATTCCGGTGGACTCCTGTGCCTTCCGAACGGATAGCGGATTTCTACCGTACGGACTTTAATGACGAGGATTGGAAAAGTTTTCCGGTTCCTGCCAATTGGGAAATCAACGGATACGGAACACCTATTTATGTATCGGCAGGATATCCGTTTAAAATAGATCCTCCACGGGTAATGGGGGAGCCTAAAGCTTCGTATACCACCTACAAGGAACGTAATCCGGTGGGACAATACCGGCGTACTTTTATTTTACCGGCTGGGTGGAAAGCGGATGGGCAGACTTTTCTTCGTTTTGAAGGAGTGATGAGCGCTTTTTATGTATGGATAAACGGTGAACGTATAGGGTATAGCCAGGGAAGTATGGAACCTAGTGAGTTCAATATCACCCGTTGGTTGAAACCGGGAGAGAACCAAATAGCTTTAGAGGTTTATCGGTATAGTGACGGATCTTATTTGGAAGATCAGGATTTTTGGCGTTTTGGAGGTATTCATCGCAGTATTCATTTGGTGCATACTCCAGATATCCGTATCCGTGACTATGTAGTGCGTACCCTCCCTGCTGTTCAGGGGAATTATCAAGATTTCAGACTGCTGATTGATCCGCAGTTCAGCGTTTATCAGGGAATGGACGGTAAAGGCTATACGTTGCAGGCAGTGCTGAAGGATGCGGATGGAAGAGAAATAGTGAATATGGTTGGCAATGTGGAAGATATCTTGGATTTGGAGCATAAGGCGGCACGGATGAATGAATGGTATCCGCAACGTGGTCCACGTAAGATGGGACGTATGTCCGCCGTTATAAAATCTCCACAACGTTGGACAGCCGAAACTCCTTATTTATATAAGTTGGAGCTTCGTTTACAGAATGTAAACGGACAGACCATAGAGCAAGTGGAACAGCCGGTAGGTTTTCGTTGTATTGAAATAAAAGACGGACAAATGTTGGTTAACGGTAATTCTGTCCGCTTTCGTGGGGTAAACCGTCATGAACACGATCCGTATACGGCACGCGTGATGAGTGAGGAGAGAATGTTGCAGGATATATTATTGATGAAACAAGCCAATGTGAATGCAGTCCGTACCAGTCACTATCCCAATGTGAGCCGTTGGTACGAACTGTGTGACAGCTTGGGACTGTATGTGATGGATGAGGCGGATATAGAAGAGCACGGATTGCGTGGAACATTGGCCAGTACACCCGATTGGTACGCCGCTTTTCTGGATCGTGCGGTACGTATGGCGGAACGCGATAAAAATCATCCTTCGGTAGTGATGTGGAGCATGGGAAATGAAAGTGGTTACGGACCTAATTTTGCTGCTATTTCGGCTTGGCTACATGATTTTGATCCTACACGTCCCGTACACTATGAAGGAGCTCAGGGAGTGAACGGAGAACCCGATCCGAAAACGGTGGATGTAATCAGCCGTTTCTATACCCGTGTGAAACAGGAGTATCTGAATCCCGGCATTCCCGAAGGGGAAGACAAGGAACGGGCGGAGAACGCACGTTGGGAACGCCTGTTGGAAATAGCGGAACGCACGAATGATAACCGTCCTGTGATGACCAGCGAATATGCACATTGCATGGGAAATGCTTTAGGTAATTTCAAGGAATATTGGGATGAGATTTATAGTAACTCACGTATGCTGGGCGGCTTTATATGGGACTGGGTGGATCAAGGTATTTATAAGATATTGCCGGATGGCCGCCAGATGGTGGCGTATGGCGGTGATTTTGGTGATCAGCCTAATTTAAAGGCTTTTTGTTTTAATGGTGTGGTGATGAGTGACCGCGAAACTACGCCCAAATATTGGGAGGTGAAGAAAGTATATGCCCCGGTTAAATTGGAAATGGAAAAAGATCTTCAGGTTTTTCCAAAAGAACAAGATCTTTTAGTAAAAGAACAAGATGTTTTGCCCAAAGGATTAAGAGTTACGAACCGCAATCACCACATTGGTCTGGAAGGATATCGCTGTCTGTGGACTTTGATAGAGAATGGGAAGAAGATGGAACAAGGGGAACTGGCGCTTCCATTGGTGGCACCCGGTGAAACGGGAACGATGGCTTTGCCCGATGTCAAGATTAATAAGCAGGCTGATGTTCGATTGAATGTAAGTATAGTATTGAAAGAAGATGCTTTATGGGCGAAAGCCGGGCATGAGATTTTAAAGGAACAGTTTGCCTTGAATGATCATTTGATGGCGGTGGCTAACGGTGTACAACCGGGTAAACGTAAAAATAAGTTTTCTGTTTTGGATTTATGGAAAGATAGTTATTTTCAGGCTTTCCGTGCTCCGACGGATAATGATAAAAGTTTCGGTAACTGGTTGGCCAAGGATTGGAAGAATCAGAGATTGGATGCTCCTCAAGTAGAGGTGATTACTCCCGAAACGGAAACTCAGGAAACGAATGGCACCGTATCGAGGAAATCGGTTGTGAAATATCGTTATGCCAAAGGTAGCATCCGTGTCTCTTCCCATTATAAAATATATGTGGATGGAACGGTGGATTTGGAACAGACTTATCTGCCACAAGGAGAATTGCCGGAATTGCCTCGTCTGGGTAGTGCATTTGTATTGGGAGAAGAATACGAGAATCTTTCCTGGTACGGTCGTGGCCCGTGGGAAAATTATCCCGACCGTAAGACGTCCTGTTTGATAGGCAGATGGAGCAGCAAGGTGAGCAGTCAATATACACATTACCCCCGTCCTCAGGACAGTGGCAATCACGAGGATGTCACAGAGGTGACCCTTACCAATAAAGAAGGGAAAGGTATCCGTGTGACAGCCATAGACCGGCCATTTTCATTTTCGGCCTTATATTATACTGTGGATGATATTTATAAAGCAACTCATGATTGTGACTTGAAACCACGAAAGGAGATTATTCTCAGCCTGGATGCTGCGGTTTTAGGTTTAGGAAACAGTAGTTGTGGTCCGGGAGTGCTGAAGAAGTATGCCATTGATAAGCAGAAACCTCATACTTTGCGGGTACGTTTCAGTCTTATTAAATGACATATGGCAAAAGGTGTGAATGAGCGACACATCTTTTCGGGAAGCAGTCGGAAAAATAGAATTAAATTAAAAATCAAATATCAAAATGAAAAGAACAACAACTTTTTTATCACTCCTTGCTTTATCGGCAGGTTTGTTGGCGCAATCTTCCGTAAAAACAGAACGCCAATACTTGTCAGGACGTGGCTGTGATGATATGGTACAATGGGATTTCATGTGTACCGGTGGTAATAATTCCGGAAAATGGACGAAAATCGGAGTACCTTCTTGTTGGGAGCTGCAAGGATTCGGTACTTATCAGTATGGTATGAAATTCTATGGTAAGGCTTTTCCTGAAGGAGTAGCTGATGAACAAGGTTTGTATAAATATGAATTTGAGTTGCCTGCCGAATGGAATGGTAAACAGATAGAGCTGGTATTTGAAGGCTCTATGACTGATACGCAGGTAAAGATAAATGGTCGTAAAGCTGGCTCCATGCATCAGGGAGCTTTTTACCGCTTTATTTATAATGTGAGTGACCGGGTATTCTTCGGATCGAAAAAAAAGAATGTACTTGAAGTAACTGTAAGCAAGGAAAGTGCGAATGCAGGGGTTAATTTGGCAGAACGCCGTGCTGATTATTGGAATTTCGGAGGTATTTTCCGTCCTGTGTTTATCGTGGCGAAACCAGCTCAAAATATCGATCGTCTGGCAATAGATGCGAAGGCGGATGGGAATTTCTATGCTGATTGTTTTCTGAATATGGCAGTAGAAGGTGCTAGGGTACATACTGTCATAACAGATGTTAAAGGGAAAAAAGTGGCCGAAAATACTTCGGATGTCCGTACAGGTAGCGATCATGCTTCGATTAATTTCACTGTAAAATCTCCTGAATTATGGACAGCTGAAACTCCGACTATGTATCAGGCTACGTTTACTTTGCTTGATAAAGCCGGTAAAACCCTGCATGTTGAAAATCAGAAATTTGGTTTCCGTACGATTGAGACACGTGAAAGTGACGGATTGTATATCAATGGTCAGCGTGTGATGATTAAAGGAGTGAACCGGCATAGCTTCCGTCCTGAAAGCGGACGTACACTGAGCAAGGCAAAGAATATTGAAGATGTATTGCTTATCAAAAGCATGAACATGAATGCTGTTCGTCTAAGTCATTATCCTGCTGATCCCGAATTCTTTGAAGCTTGTGACTCTTTGGGACTTTATGTAATGGATGAATTGAGTGGCTGGCATGGCAAGCACGAAACTATCAACGGGCAGAAGCTGGTAAAAGAAATGATTACCCGTGATGTAAACCATCCGTGTATTATCTGGTGGAGCAATGGTAATGAAAAAGGCTGGAATACTGAATTGGATGGTGAATTTCATAAATATGATCCTCAGAAACGTCCGGTGCTTCATCCGCAAGGCAACTTCAGCGGATATGAAACTATGCACTATCGTTCTTATGGAGAAAGCCAGAACTATATGCGTCTGCCAGAAATATTTATGCCGACCGAATTCTTGCACGGGTTGTATGATGGGGGCCATGGAGCAGGATTGTATGATTATTGGGAAATGATGCGTAAACATCCTCGTTGTGCCGGAGGTTTTCTTTGGGTGCTGGCTGACGAGGGCGTGAAGCGTGTGGATATGAATGGATTCATTGACAACTGCGGCAATTATGGAGCTGATGGTATTGTAGGACCGCACCACGAAAAAGAGGGAAGTTATTTTACCATCAAGCAGGTGTGGTGTCCTATTCAAATCAGGGTTGATAGCCTTGACAGTCAGTTTGACGGCAAACTGAGAATAGAGAACCGGTACGATTTTTTGAATGCGAATACTTGCCGTTTCACCTATAAATATGTACAATTGCCTTCTGTGACCGATAAGGGGGGAATGAAAGTGATGAAACAGGGAGAGGTGAACTGTCCCGACATTCCTGCTCACGGTGTGGGTACACTGACTATTCCTGCGGCTATGAAGGGAGCCAATGCTCTACTGCTGACCGTTACGGATAAAAATGGGAATGACCTTTTTACATGGAGCTATAAACTGGAAGACATTGCCGGATTGCAACAGGTTTCTGCCGGAAACAAGCCTTCTTATAAAGAAACTGCCGATGCATTGACGGTTGATGCTGGAGGACGTACATTTACTTTCTCTCAGAAAGACGGACAACTGAAAGGGGTGAAGATTGGAAGCCGTACCATCAGCCTGACAAATGGACCTCGTTTTATTGCTGCGAAGCGTTCGGACCGTTCTATGGACCAGTTTTACAACCATGATGACAAAGAGGCTGAAAAGAAGAAAACCCAATATACAACATTTGAGGATGCTGGTTGTTTCACGGGCTTTAGCGTGCGTGAAGAAGGCAATAACGTAGTAGTTACCGCTAACTACAAACTGGGATGTTTTGATCAGGCTGTATGGACTATCTCCCCTGACGGTACCGCTGCTATAGACTTTACATACAACTTTAGTGGTGTTGTGGATTTGATGGGGGTGATGTTTGATTATCCGGAAGATAAAGTGTTGAGCAAGCGTTGGGTAGGTGACGGCCCTTACCGTGTATGGCAGAACCGTCTGCATGGCCCGCAGTTGGGCGTATGGGAAAATGAGTATAATGATCCCATTCCTGCTGAAAGTTTTACTTATCCCGAATTTAAAGGGTACTTCGCTAATGTGCAATGGATGACTTTGGAAACACAGGAAGGAATGATAAGTATTTGTAACCGTACTCCTCAGAATTATGTAGGGGTTTATCAGCCTCGCGACGGTCGTGACGGCTTGCTTTATACTTTCCCTGTTACCGGTATCAGTCTGATGAAAGTAATTCCTCCGGTTCGTAATAAAGTGAATACGACAGATTTGATAGGTCCGTCTTCACAAGCATTTTGGGCTGATGGAGAATATGGAGGAGGTATCACGTTAAAATTTGAATAACAGTGAAAAAATAGATTGTAAAGGGAAGAGAAACTTTGTTTATTCTTCCCTTTTCTTTTTTATTTGACTTGAACTCTCTATATTTGAGAAATTGAGTACAAATTACAACTTTGTTCGTTTATTATTAAATATAGAATAAATAACTTATGAAGATAAAACATCTGTTTGTATCCATATTGCTGGTAACCGGATTCCAACCGATGATAGCACAATCCGCTTTACGGCAACAGTTTGTAAATTCACCCGTACAGGAAGCTCGTCCTTGGACTTTCTGGTATTGGATGTTTGGCGCTGTAACTCCCGAAGGGATTACTGCAGATTTGGAGGCCATGCATCGTATAGGTTTGGGTGGGGCCTATCTGATGCCTATTAAGGGAGTAGAGCAAGGACCTCAATACGAGGGAAAAGCCCAGCAGCTTACCCCTGAATGGTGGCGTATGGTCACTCATAGTATGAGAGAGGCTGATAGGCTAGGCATGCAGTTGGGAATGCATATCTGTGATGGCTTTGCCTTGGCGGGAGGTCCTTGGATAACTTCCGAAGAGTCGATGCAAAAAGTGGTATGGAGTGATACTATAGTGAACGGTGGGAATATTCGTAATTTGACTTTGCCCATGCCCGAAGCACTGGATGGCTATTATGAAGATATCGTTACCTACGCCATTCCATTGGAGCGTCAGCCTGAGGATACTTCATTGAAGCCGAAGGTAACTTTCGGCAATTTGAAATCGGCCGTTATTAAAGATGAATCCAAAGCTGTGAACAGAGATGAAAAAGGAGTTTTCCGTTCCTCTTATCCTTGTTGGATTCAGTATGAATATGCAGAACCTGTGACTTGCAGTAATGTGGAAATTATTTTGGGAGGAAATAACTACCAGGCACATCGCCTGAAAGTATTGGCCAGTGAGGATGGACGGACATTCAAAACAGTGAAGCAACTGGTTCCTGCCCGGCAGGGATGGCAGAATACGGATTTCCAGTCCACTCATGCTATCCCTCCTGTTACCGCCCGTTACTTCCGTTTTGAGTGGACTCCCGTGGGAAGTGAACCGGGTAGTGAAGATTTGGATGCAGCCAAATGGAAACCGAATTTGAAAATCAATGATATAGTCCTTCATACGGCTCCACGTATTCATCAATGGGAGGGAAAAGCAGGACTGGTGTGGCGTGTAGCTACTGCTACTACTTCGACGGAAATACCTGATGCGGCATGTGTGCAGCCGGATGAATTGATCAATCTCCCTTTGTATCAGGGCAGGCTGACCGCCCGTTTACCCGAAGGTAAATGGCGTATTCTCCGCATGGGACATACGGCAACCGGACATGTAAATGCTACTGCCGGAGGTGGTAAAGGATTGGAATGCGACAAGTTCAGTACCAAGGCTGTTCAGAAACAGTTCTCGAACTGGTTTGCGGAAATGTTCAAAAAGACGGATGAAGCCGTGGCACGCCGTGTGTTGAAATATATGCACGTAGACAGTTGGGAGTGTGGCAGTCAGAACTGGAGTGATAACTTCGCGGCGGAATTTAAGAAACGTCGTGGATATGATTTGATGCCTTATCTTCCTTTGCTGGCAGGTATTCCGATGGAAAGCGCCGCTCGCAGTGAGCAGATATTGCGGGATGTCCGTACCACCATCGGAGAACTGGTGACTGATGTGTTCTACACCGTATTGGCTGATTGTGCCCGTCAATATGATTGTCGTTTTTCTGCCGAGTGCGTAGCTCCTACTATGGTCAGTGACGGATTGATGCATTATCAGAAAGTGGATTTGCCTATGGGGGAATTTTGGTTGAACAGTCCTACGCATGATAAACCCAATGATATGCTGGATGCCATCAGCGGTGCGCATATTTATGGAAAGAATATTATCCAGGCCGAAGGCTTTACTGAAATTCGTGGCGTATGGGATGAAGACCCTGCCATGCTGAAACCTTTGCTGGACCGTAACTATGCACTGGGTATTAATAAGCTCTTTTTTCATGTCTATACCCATAATCCCTGGATGAACCACCGACCTGGTATGACATTGGACGGCATCGGACTCTTCTTCCAGCGCGACCAGACCTGGTGGGAGGAAGGAAAATCTTTTGTAGATTACATCACCCGTTGCCAGACTTTGTTGCAATACGGTCATCCGGTGGCTGATATCGCCGTCTTTACCGGTGAAGAAATGCCACGACGTTCCATTTTACCCGAACGGTTAGTTTCGATGCTTCCCGGTATCTATGGAGCCGAACGGGTGGAAAGCGAACGGATTCGGCTGGCTAATGAAGGTCAACCTACCCGTGTGCGTCCTGTCGGTGTTACCCATTCGGCAAACATGGCCGATCCCGAAGACTGGGTGAACCCGATGCGTGGCTATGCCTACGATTCTTTCAACAAAGATGCTCTGTTACGTTTGGCAAAAGCGGAGAATGGAAGAATGGTACTTCCGGGAGGAGCTTCTTATAAAGTATTGGTGCTTCCTACAGCCCGTCCTATGAATCCTGATAACCTGCCGTTGTCTCCTGAGGCACAGGCAAAAGTAGAGGAACTCCGTGTGGCAGGTGTCATTATTCCGAAATTGCCTTATCGGGAAGATGATTTTTCTTCTTTCGGTGTGGAACGGGATGTACTTCTTCCTGCTGATGTGGCATATACTCATCGGAGTGGGGAAGAGTATGAGATTTATTTTGTAGCCAATCAGGTGGACAGTTTGCGTACATTCAATGCTTCTTTCCGCATTGCGGGACGCACGCCTGAATTGTGGAATGCGGTAACAGGAACCATAACTCGTCCAGCACAATGGAAAGAAGCGAACGGTCGTACCGAAGTCGCTTTGTCTTTGCCTGCCAATGGATCTGTATTTGTAGTATTCCCCAAAGAATATTCAGAAGTTTCTCCGGAACGGACCGAAAGGGAACCTGTATCCATATTGATCAAGGAATGGACAGTAACATTCCCCTCTGTGCGTAAAACTGTCACTCGTCCGGCATTATTTGACTGGAGTAAGGAAGAGGATGAAAAAATAAGATATTATGCCGGACATGCTACTTACAGAGGGTTATTCAGATGGAAGAATGAACAGGACGGAAGAATCATTCTTCGCTTGGGAAAAGTGGCCAATGTGGCGACTGTACGTGTCAACAGCATTGCATGCGGTACAGCTTGGACAGCTCCCTATGAAGTGGATATTACCGATGCGCTTCGTAACGGAACCAATGTATTGGAAGTGGAGGTAGTGAATACTTGGGCGAATGCGCTCCGTGGGGCTGATTTGGATAAAGCGCCTTTTGAGGGGATATGGACGAATGCAAAATTCCGTCTGCCCGGAGATGATTTGTTGCCTGCCGGATGGATGGGACCTTGCGAGTTTTTTAAAACTAAAGAATAATGGTAATCACACATAATATGAAAAATAAGAAACTACTACTGGGAATTGCTTGGGCATGGTTGATTTGCCTGTCGGCAAATGCGGAAGTGAAATTGCCCGCTTTCTTTTCAGATGGCATGGTGATGCAGCAGCAGACTCGTGCCAATTTATGGGGAACAGCTACTCCCAATGCATCGGTGAAAATTACAACAAGTTGGGATAAACAAACCTATAAAATTACTGCCGATGCAAAAGGCGCGTGGAAACTTGCTTTATCCACCCCCTCTGCCGGAGGTCCTTACACGATTACTTTTGATGATGGAAAGTTGACTGAAATACGTGATATCCTGATGGGGGAATTATGGTTATGCTCCGGTCAAAGTAATATGGAAATGCCCATGAAAGGTTTTAAAAACCAGCCGGTGGAGAATAGCAATACAGATGTGATGAACAGCCGTAATCCGCAACTCCGCCTGTTCACCGTAAAGCGGGCTTCCTCTTTTACTCCGAAAACAGATGTGGTAGGAACCTGGCAGGAAGCTGTTCCGGCAACCGTGCGTGAATTTAGTGCTACTGCTTATTACTTCGGTCGGATGATACAACAGCAGTTGAATATACCTGTGGGTTTGATTGTGGCTTCTTGGGGAGGCTCTGCCTGTGAAGCCTGGATGCATCCGGATTGGTTGAAGGCATTTCCCGAAGCAAAGATTCCCCAATCGGAAGCCGATATCAAGTCAAAGAACCGTACTCCGACTGTACTCTATAACGGTATGCTTCATCCGCTCATCGGATTAGCCATGCGTGGAGTTATCTGGTATCAGGGGGAAGATAACTATAACCGGGCTTCTACTTATGCCGATATGTTCAGTGCACTGATACGCGGGTGGCGCGAAGAATGGCAGCAAGGGGAATTTCCCTTCTATTATTGTCAAATTGCACCTTATGATTATGGAATTATTACTGAGCCTGGCAAGAATGTGATAAATTCTGCTTATCTTCGCGAACAACAAGCTATGGTAGAACACCGGGTGGGCAATAGTGGTATGGCTGTATTGTTGGACGCAGGAATGAAAACGGGGATTCATCCGGGTAAAAAGAGGGTAGCAGGAGAACGTCTGGGGCGTTTGGCATTAGTAAAAACTTACGGAATGAAAGGTGTTACGGCCGAAAGTCCTTACTATGCAGGAATGGAAGTAAAGAATGATACGGTAATAGTCAGTTTTGATCGGGCGCCGATGTGGATAAATTGTAAAGACCGTTTTGAATCATATAACTTTCAGGTTGCAGGCAAAGATCGGGTTTTTTATCCTGCTAAAGCGTGGATACAGAGAAGTAAAATGCTTGTAAAGAGCGAAAGAGTACCTCATCCGGTGGCAGTTCGTTATGGTTTCGAAAATTATGTGGAAGGAGATTTGTTTGGTGAAGATTTACCTGTGTCGTCTTTCCGTTCCGATGACTGGTAAAAACAGAAAAAAATGAAGAATATCTTTACGTTTTTATTATTAGTATTTATTGGCGGGCAGTTTCTGTGGGGACAGCCTGCCAATTTGGTTTGGAATACTCAAAGCCGGAATGCTTCGGAGTCCATGCCTTGCGGAGGTGGGGATATCGGTATGAATGTATGGGTAGAGAATGATGATGTTCTGTTCTACCTTAGTCGTAGCGGTTCTTTTGACGAGAATAACTGTCTGTTGAAGCAGGGACGGTTTCGTGTGAGGCTCACTCCGAACCCTTTTGCCGGAACGGCTTCTTTTCGGCAGACTCTGCATCTTAATGATGGTTATGTCAGCGTAAGTAGTGATAATGCTACTCTTATTATTTGGGTGGATGTGTTTCATCCTGTGGTACATGTTGAGGTGAAGACGAAGGAACTGACTTCTATGCGTGTAAACTTTGAAAGCTGGCGTTATGAAGATCGTCCGGTGCGTAAAGGGGAAGGGCAGCAATGCTCTTACAAATGGGTCATTCCTGATGGATTGATGACTAAGCGTGACTCTGTCTGTGTGGAAGAAGATAATTTTACTTTCTTTCATCGGAATCCTGATCGGACTATTTTTGATGTGGTAGTAGACCAACAAGGTATGAATGAGGTTAAGGAACAATTATATAATCCTCTGAAAAATCTAATATTTGGCGGTCGGTTATCCGGTGATAATCTGGTTTATACCGGTACACGTCGTGGGCATTATGCGGGAACTGAATATCTGGCATGGATGTATAAAAGTAAAAAACCTGTATATAAGCAATCTGTGCACATTGCCTTGAATACGGAACAAGGTACGGTTCCTGCATGGGAAGCATCATTGGCCCGTACTGAGAAGGAAATAAATGTATCCAAAGACAAACAGGCTACCCGTCGTTGGTGGAATGATTTTTGGAAACGTAGCTTTATTGAGGGGGAAGGTGAAGCGGGAGATGCTATCCGTAACTATACACTGTTCCGCTATATGTTGGGATGTAACGCCTATAGCCAGTGGCCTACAAAGTTTAACGGGGGACTGTTTACTTTTGATCCTATGTATGTGGATCAGATAATGGAATTCACCCCTGATTTCCGGAAATGGGGAGGAGGAACCATGACTGCACAGAATCAGCGTTTGGTTTATTGGCCTATGTTGAAAAGCGGTGACTTTGACTTGATGAAATCACAATTTGACTTTTATCTGCGTTTGTTGCCGACAGCCGAAGCGCGTACTCGTGCCTATTGGGGACATGCTGGCGCTTGTTTCACTGAGCAAATGGAGAACTTTGGTCTTCCTAACCCTGCAGAGTATGGTTTTAAGCGTCCTGCGAGTTTTGATAAAGGCTTGGAATATAATGCATGGTTAGAATACGAATGGGATACCGTTCTTGAGTTCTGTCAGATGATATTGGAAACAGCACGTTATGACAGTTTGGATATCAGCTGTTATACTCCTTTAATAGAAAGTTCGCTTAGTTTCTTTGATGAACATTATCGTCAGCTTGCGTTACAACGTGGCCGTAAGGATTTGGATGGTAGCGGTAAACTAGTGATTTATCCAGGATCGGCTTGTGAAACTTATAAGATGGCCTACAATCCATCCTCAACCATTGCTGCACTGCGCTCTGTTTTACAAACTTATAGGCGTAAACCGGATATGCTGGCACGTATTCCTGAGATTCCTTTGCGCATAGTGGATGGGAAGGAAATGATTGCTCCGGCACAGGTTTGGGAACGGGTGAATAATATTGAAACCCCTCAACTTTATCCCGTGTTTCCCTGGCGTATTTACGGAGTGGGCAGGGAAGGTCTGGAAATAGCTCGTAATACCTATTTATATGATCCTGATGCCCAGAAATTCCGTTCCCATACCGGGTGGAAGCAAGATAATATTTGGGCAGCCTGTCTGGGAATGACAGAGGAGGCTGCACAACTTACCTTAGAGAAAATGGCAAACGGCCCTCATCGTTTTCCCGCTTTTTGGGGACCAGGCTATGACTGGACGCCTGATCATAACTGGGGAGGCAGTGGCATGATAGGTATGCAGGAAATGCTGTTGCAGGAAGCCGATGGAAAGATTTTATTGTTTCCTGCGTGGCCAAAAGATTGGAATGTGCATTTCAAATTGCATGCTACAGGGCAAACCACTGTAGAAGCTACTCTGAAAGAGGGTGCAGTGGTTAGCTTGACCGTACAACCTAAAGAACGGGAAAAAGATGTGGTAAATTGTTTACTGAATAAATAATTTAGGGTTAAGGAGATGAGTTTCTTTTAGATTCATCTCCTTTTTCTTTAAATATAATCAAATTCAGAACTTGTCACTCCTTTCGTTTTTCCATTCTTGTCTATTTGTATGGCAATCAGTGTCGGAACATTGTTTGACGGCTTTGATTGCCTTTGTTGCGTAAAACAAGAACCAAAATATCCGATGTTTTGTTCTTAATATCATAAATAGATTCAAAATGGTTATGAAAAAGATTTTAATAGCTTTGGCCTTGTTGCTGACTGGCATTGCAAGCGGATCGGCATGTACCGGTATTTCGTTCCTGGCCGAAGATGGTGGATATGTGCAGGCACGTACCATAGAGTGGGGGAATAGTTACCTTCCGAGTGAGTATGTTGTTGTTCCCAGAGGACAAGAATTGGTATCTTATACTCCAACGGGTGTAAATGGCTTGAGATTTCGGGCTAAATATGGTATGGTAGGACTGGCTATCATTCAGAAAGACTTTGTGGCTGAAGGACTGAATGAAGTAGGACTTTCGGCTGGATTGTTTTATTTTCCTCATTATGGGAAGTATGAAGAATATGATGAGGCTCAAAATGCAACTACTTTGTCGGATTTGCAGGTGGTGAACTGGATGCTTTCCCAGTTTGCTACTATAGACGAAGTGAAAGCAGCTATAGAAGGGGTGAAGGTGGTGTCTCTTGATAAACCTGGTAAAAGTTCTACGGTACATTGGCGCATTGGCGATGCTAAAGGAAATCAAGTGGTATTGGAGTTTGTGGATGGTGTTCCTCATTTTTATGAAAACAGGGTAGGAGTACTCACCAATTCTCCCGATTTTCCATGGCAGGTGACTAACTTGAATAATTATGTAAATTTGTATCCGGGGGCTGTCACTCCACAGCAATGGGGTGGGGTGACTATTTTCCCTTTTGGCGCAGGTGCTGGATTCCATGGCATTCCGGGGGATGTGACTCCTCCATCCCGTTTTGTTCGTGTAGCGTTTTATAAGGCAACAGCTTCGGCGTGCCCTACAGCGTATGACGCTATATTACAAAGTTTTCATATTCTGAATAATTTTGATATTCCTGTCGGTATAGAACATGCGTCAGGAAAAGCACCTGATATTCCCAGTGCTACACAATGGACTTCGGCTATTGATTTGACAAACAGGAAAGTGTATTATAAAACGGCATATAATAACAATATTCGTTGTATTAATATGAAGAAGATTGATTTTGATAAAGTGAAGTATCAGTCGTATCCATTGGATAAGGAGTTGAAACAACCTATAGAAGAGATTATTGTGAAATAGTGTGGGGGGGAAGCTGTTGACGGAAGTACATGGAAATTTTAATCGCAATGAATGAAAAATGGATAAAATGTATTTTTTTAGAAAAAAGTTCTAGAAATGTTTGCAAATACAAAAATAAACCATACCTTTGCACTCGCAATTCGGAAGAATAGCAATAACAAAGGATTGATTCGCTAG